>Ga0209149_1000134_pt1 | contig 31386 bp, 30 predicted proteins | sample WorMetTyACAVOLI2_FD_187423 | JGI IMG/M metagenome (GOLD analysis project Ga0209149, IMG submission 187423) | Marine gutless worms symbiont microbial communities from Max Planck institute for Marine Microbiology, Germany - Olavius algarvensis... ... | reverse complement strand
CTGGATCATAGGCTCTATATCCTTTCTTAATAAATTGCGTATCTCTCTTATAATGGTTTTTCTGGATTCAGAAAACCGTTAAGAGAGTCAGGATATAAACCTTCCGGACATATGCCCTAATCGGAAGATACCAAAGTTCGTCCGACAACATTTATCAGTCCATTAAACGGGATCCAGATGGTTACGCCATCTAATTTCGACAGGCTGTCCGCCGTCGATCGCACTGAGAATTTGATTGGTCTGCTCGATCAATACCGGCACCAACTGGCGGATCCGCAGACCACCCTCAGGAACATTGATCCGATAATCAGGAAAATCGATCAGGAAAGGGAAGGCCTGGCTCCGGCTCTAGAATCATTACCTGATGACGAAAATCTCAAGCAGATCATTAACCAGACACTGGTGACGGCATCCCTGGAAGTTAGTAAATTTTACCGCGGTGATTACATAGTACCATAGATGCGCTGTCGGCTGCATCAATCAGCCGCTGTAAATCAAAATCTTTCAGGCTGAAATAAAATTGAACCAGGATACTCAGACTAAAGGGGAAGCCTTCGGTTAATTGGTTTACGCCCCCCAATGAACGATAACCTTCTAATACCGGATAATTATCTAAAAAAAATCAAGGCTTATATTGTCAGGATGCCCAGCCTGTCTACCACCGTTGTCAAGGTGTTGGAGACCTGCAATGATCCGCAAGCCTCTGCCAATGATCTCCAACGCGTTATCTCCCTGGACCCGGTGCTGACCGCTCGCGTGTTGAGATTAATTAATTCGGCCTATTTTTCACTGGGCAAACCCATCTCCTCCCTCACCCGCGCAATTATCATGCTGGGCGTGAACACGGTCAAGAATCTAGCGCTCAGCTTTACTATTCTTGACAACTTAAAGGGAAATGCCGCCTGTCAATTTTTTTCGACCGATGATTTTTGGAAACATTCCTTATGCGTCGGTGTCATCGCCAAAGCCCTGTCCGGTATAGTAGGAGTGCCGAAAGCCGCCCGGGAGGAATATTTCGTTGCCGGACTTCTACATGATCTCGGAAAACTTCCGCTATGGATTGAATTTCCGAAAGAGTACTACCGGATCTGCTCGAATGCCGCGAGCAGCCGGAGTTCGCTATACCGGAACGAAACCAAGTCGCTGGGGATCGATCATGGCGCGGTGGGCGGCATTATCGCAAAAAAATGGCGCCTGGGCCCCACCCTGGTGGAAACACTATCCAATCACCACCGTCCAGATGCCTGTTCGGACCAAAATTGTGAATTTGTATCTACCGTCGAACTGGCCAACCAGTTATCCCTTCAGCTGAGCATCGGCAACGCGGGCGATCCAATTCGCGATCATTCCAAAATGACCTTATTGATGGGTGATTTAGGGGTGGACAGCGATATGTTAATTGATATAGAGGATAATGTTCCCGCTGAAATTGAACGCGCCAAATTTTTTCTGGAGGTCGTCCGAAATGGATAGCGCCATTGAAATAAAATTCTGGGGGGTCCGGGGGTCCATTCCCAGCCCGGGACCGGATACCGTAAAATATGGCGGCAACACGGTATGCTTGGAATTGCGCTTTAAGATAGATGATCACTATAGATTGATTATAATCGATGCCGGCTCGGGGATTCGCAACCTGGGTGACACCTTGGTCGCTGAAATAATTGACAACGGACATTTCAACGCGGAGATATACTTAACGCATACCCACCTGGATCATATACTAGGACTGCCCTTTTTTGCTCCGATCTACTTTCCCGGGACGCGTCTTAAAATTCACGGGCCCATTACTTGTGAAGAAGATCCCCTCAAAGATGTCATCGGCGGTCAGATGTCATATAGATATTTTCCGGTCCGGCAGGAAGAGTTGGCAGCCCAGATCGAGTATGTCGATTTAAAGGAGGGGCGCTACGACCTTGGTGATGGAATTTTATTGACCGCCAAGTATCTGAACCATCCCCTGTTGGCACTGGGATATCGCATTGAATATCAGGGCTGCGTCATCTGTACGGCCTTTGACACCGAACCCTTTTATAATGTGTTCAGCCGGGATCCGGCAGATCCATCCTATGATGAACTGCTCGCGGCCGAGGGCGACCTCGCTGCCCGGGAAGAAAATGCCAGGATGGAGGCCTTTTTTCACGAAGCCGATCTGTTGATACACGACGGACAATATACTTCAGAGGAATATGAAAGCGAAAAAAAAGGCTGGGGACACTCCCCTATCGAATATGCGGTTGAAACAGCCAGACGGGCAGCGGTAAAACGGCTCGTGATTTTCCACCATGATCCCCTGCGCACGGATTCACAAATTGATGACATCGCAAATAAGCTATGCCGCCGGCAGCGAAATGAAGACAGTGAGATATTTTTCGCGCGGGAAGGGATGACGATCAAAGTATAAAGAGATTTATGCTGACCCGGGCTATCCGAAATTGACGATTGAAGATGCCTATGGGTGCGAGTCACTTCGCTCCGCGTAATGTCGACGAGTCATTCTTTAGATGACCCGCCTTTGATGGACCGTCAATCTTCAGGCGAGAATTTGCTGCGTCTTACAAGCGCAAGAATCTTCTTTTACGCAGGTAATCGCGTTGCCATTTGTAGAACAGATTTTTCAATCTTTTCCGTTCGTTAGTGCTGACCTTTTTAAATTCAATTGCACATTCAAACTTCCCGGTTACGGGGTTTTTATTTTGTCTTAACAATTGAAACTGTTCAATATTAACGACGGATCCCTTTTTTTTACGATCCCTGGAAGGAAATAACAGCTCGGCATTTTGCATTATTTTTGCGTTGAAGGGCCTTAAAATCTCTTCCATTTTAGGCCTTAACCTGACCAGAACGCCGAGGGTCCCGCCCATACTGACATTGACGACGAGCAATTTGCAGCGGATATCTTTTATATTGAAGTACAGGCGGGTGCCGGGTGGGGCTTCCAGCCGAAAGAGTTTGCGCCGTTGATACCGGTGAACCATTTGCGGTAATCTGATCCATACCTTTTCCCGGAAAAATTGCCAGGTGTCCGCTTCAAAAATATACTTGATATTTGCCGGGTCAGAAAACTTAAAGACCATGTAGGGCAGATTTGTCTCTTCATTCAGTTTGCGGCAGACATCAGGGGTGTCGATTAAAAAATGGTGCGCACTACCTCGTTCGCTAACTTCAGCTACCGTTGCAGGTTGCACGTCATTTAAATTGGGCCACAGCAGTGTCAGGGGGGTTTCATCGGCCTGCAGATCCCTGAAAAGCTGCAACATCTCTTGACCTTGAATTATTTCTTCTTCAGCCATGAATAATTTCAATAATTAGGATTTTGTTTGACTCAATGAGACAATCAGCCCAGCGCTAGTCAGATACTTCGGATTTTTTTGGAATTGAAGCCAAAAAACAATATTGCCGCTGAGCTACAGGCGGGCCACATTTTCCGCAAAGTGTGCATCCTGCAGCAGTTTTTTTGCAAAATCCAGATATTTAGCCGTTATGGCCCTGACTGCCAGCTGCAGGGCATACGGCTTTAGCGGCTTTTCCAGCAGGTAATTGACATTCGATGCAAGGCACATATTGACGACATCATCACTGGCATTTCCACTGATGATGATGGTATCTTCATGGGCCGTGGGGTACTTCTGTTCGAGGGCATCCAAAAAATAAAATCCGCTGAGGCCTCCGAGAAATACGTCAACCACGAAGATTGCTACACCAATATCGCGATTCAGACAAAACTCAATGGCCTCGTTCGGATTCGAAAAACACTCGACTTTGCCCCAGGTATAAAAGCTTTCAATCAGCTCAGCGATTACTTCGCAAATACCTGGATCGTCATCTAAAACTATAACATCCAAGCCATCCGACATATCGTCACCCTTTCAATAATTTTCCGTCAAATTATATTTTTCCAATTTGCGATATACAGTTGAAACATTGATGCCAAGTATTTTTGCAGCCTTCGGTCGATTGCCGCCCGTAACCTCGAGCACGCGTTTGATATGCCGTCTTTCAAGCTCATCCAGCTTGAGCAACTCCACATTCTTGCGGCGCTCCGGACCACTGTAGGGCAACAGATTGTGGGCCGAGGCCAGGGTCAACGTTTTTCCCCGTTCCAATAAAACAGCACCGGCAATAATGTTCTCGAGTTCCCTGACATTGCCCAGGAAGGATGACTGCAGCAGCCTGTCTGCCAGTTCCGGGGCCAGGCTGTGGATTTTTTTATTGTTCGTCCTGGCGTGGATTTTGAGAAAATACTTGGCCAGCGGCAAAATGTCATCTTTTCGCTCCCTTAAGGGAGGGATCTTAATGTTGTACATATTGATGCGGCAATACAGGTCCGCCCGAAAGTTGTTATTTATTATTTCTTCATTGATATCACGGTTGGTCGCAGCAATAATACGGACATCGACATTTCTGATTTCAGTGCTGCCCAATCGATAGAACTCGCGCTCCTCGATAACTCTCAGCAGTTTTGCTTGCAAAGACGGCTCCAACTCCGTAATTTCATCCAAAAAAAGCGTTCCGCCGTGGGCGGCCTCGAAAAATCCCCGGCGATCGCTGGAGGCATCGGTATAGGCACCCTTGGCATGACCGAAGAATTCATCTTCAAAAATGGTTTTGCTGAATGATGCCATATTCACCGCATAGAAGGGTGCCTTTGAACGCTTGCTGATGCGATGGATCACTCTGGCGAGCATTTCCTTGCCGGTGCCGGATTCTCCGTTTATCACCACGCTGTACTCGGTGTTGGCAACGGCTTCGACCTGGTGAAAGACAAGGGCCATGGATTCATCTTCGGCCACCATATCGGCGAAAGCCTGCGGATTCTTCAGCTCGGAATAAACTTTTTTTCCGCCAAATCGTGCCAACTCATCCTGTAGATTATATTTTTCAAGGCTGCGATTTACCAGGGCAATCAGCTTTTCTCCGTTGAGCGGTTTGACAAGATAATCGGCAGCCCCCAGGCTCATGGCTTCCACGGCGGCAGCCACTTCATCATTGGCGCTGACGACCACACATTCCGAGTCCGGAAATTCACGTTTTATCTTTTCAAGGACACCGATGCCGTCAAGATGGGGCATCATCAGATCCAATATTACGAGCTGATATTGATGATCCCTCATGAGGGCCATGACATTGCGGCTGTCGGAGACCAGTGCCGGTTCCGGAAGACCGGCACTGACCAATGTCGCTTTTATGCTTAGCAGGAGGCCTTCGTCGTCGTCGACCACCAGCACTGGTGTATGTTTTACAGGAATCGATTCCATAGGCTTCAACCGGATATTGTTTATTTCAGGGCGGAGTAGTCAGCAGAAACAGCACTTGGGGGATGGAAGGCTTCTGAATCCGGTTTGAAAGACGATTGAAAATGCATGTTCCATCCATCTTCAATCAAAAATATCAAGAAATCCGCTGCTGGCCTTCCGGACACTTCTTGTTGTATTCGTATACGACGACCCATTCTGATCATATCCCCAATGCTATCTATATGTTAAAATGAAAATTGAAAAAAATCAAGGTATTCTGCTGGGTGATCTATCTTATCTCTTTATATTTAAGAAAGTTATGTTAAATCTTGTGGCAAACCGGCGGTGGATGATAGGAGGTCTTGAACGGTGATTGCCAAACTGCTATGCCAGGGTTTGGGGACGATCCCGAAATGCTTATGGATCAGGCTGCAATCTAAAGCTGAATAGCGCGGTCGCTTCACTTTGGTGGGATAATCAGCGGTATTTATGGGTTGAACCCGTTCTACCCTAACTTTAGCGTTTTGCCGGCACAGGTCCACGATTGCCTCGGCAAATTCATGCCAGGATAGGATTCCGCGCCCGCAATAGTGGTATGTTCCCCAATCGACAGCGGCCCCCTTTCCGATAATTTCTGAAATCTTCAAAATGGATTCAGCCAAATCCGCCGCGGCCGTAGGGGAGCCAAATTGGTCTGAAACCACTTGAATCTCCTCTTTTTCCCGGGCAAGTTTTACCATGGTTTTCACGAAATTATGGCCGTGTGATCCATACAACCACGCCGTTCGCAGAATAATATGTTCCTTTAACGCGGATCGCACGGCGGATTCGCCTGCGGCCTTGCTCCGTCCATAAACACCAATCGGGGAAACAGGGTCTGTTTCAAGGTATGGGCTACCTTTTTCGCCGTTAAAGACATAATCGGTAGATATATGAATCAGTGGAATTCTGCACTCGGCACAGACTCGAGCAATATTGGCCGGACCATCCCGGTTGACCGACGTTGCCAGTTCGATTTCCGATTCGGCACCGTCAACGTCGGTGTATGCCGCAGCGTTCACCACCAGGGAGGGGCGATGGGCGGCAAAAGCATCGATGACCTGGTCACGATCGGTAATGTCGGTCCGGGGCAGGTCAAATCCATGAATGTCCAAATTCAAAGCCTGACCCTGGCGCCTGAGCTCATATCCCAATTGACCTGCGAAGCCGAAGATGATTATTTTCATAATTCGTCCATCCTGCAATATTGCTTGTCGGGGGTGTAATTTTACTTTTGGCTAGCGGGTCAAATCGTTATCTGCTGGTCTGCGTGCCAAGTCGGCGGGGTTGAGGTCGGCCAGAAGTGGAAACCGGCTGTCTTTTTCCGATAATATCGGGTTTTTTATTGGCCATTTTATTGCCAGGTTCTGATCCGACCAGAGAATTCCGCCTTCATCACGGGGGTCATAATATTCAGAACACTTATAGGAAAAGTGGGCGCTTTCACTAAGCACACAAAACCCGTGGGCAAATCCTTCCGGTATAAACAATTGGCGCTTATTATGCTCCGATAATCGTATGCCAAACCAATCGCCGAAGGTGGCCGAGTCCGGTCGAATGTCCACGGCCACATCAAATATTTCGCCGGTCAGGGCCTGAACCAGCTTGGCCTGGGGGTTTGCAACCTGGAAGTGAAGGCCCCTGAGTGTTCCCTTCACAGAAAACGATAGATTATCCTGGACAAAGCGGCAATCGATGCCGGATTCCCGGTATTTTCGATGATGGTGTGTTTCCAAGAAAAAGCCACGGTTGTCCCCGAATACCCGGGGTTCAATTATAACTAATCCTTCAAGCGGCGCGGCTATCGTTTTCATGAAATCTCTTTGTCTCGGAATTCACATATCTAAATGAAAATTGGGTATTAAAACAGGCCTTATCTGTCTCAGCAATAGAATAATGGAATCGTGGAATGATGGAATATTGGGAATTTTAAAGGAAACTATCTTCTAGTTGTTTTATCAATTCAGCTTCGGCCAGCCGTTATTCCGACACTCCACTATTCCACTATTCCATCATTCCAACATTCCATGGCGTCACTTACAGGCTCACGACCGGTTGGCGAAGCCTATAACTCGCTATTCCTAATCGTCCACTGCCTGGTCGATCTGATCCATCAGGTCGACAATCTCCTGGTAAGCCTTGAGCTCCGAAAGCCATTTCGCCGGTATGGCTTCCATACCATGATGAGCTCCCAGAACCATGCCGACGGTGAGGCCGCGACCCGCCGAATCGCCGCCGGCCATGATATTTTCGATCAAGCCTTCCCTCAGATTATTTTCGTATTTGGCGATCAGGTGGATGACACAGGGAAATGCGGCCTGGATTTCGCACATTTGGCCCAGGTCCAGCATGGCCTGGCGGGTATCTTTTTGCGCGCTTTCAATACCCGCTTCTACCCATTCGGAAAAAGGCCCCTGGTTAAAATGTTCCGTTAAAGTTTGTTGGATTGCATTTACCGGTTTTTCTCCTTTTATTACCGTAAGCGCAACCCTAGCGAAAAAATCGGCGCTGTCAATAACTTCCTGATTGTTGTGGGTTACTTCGGATTGGTCCCGGGCACTGACGATCAACTGCGCCGGATCGTGGCGATAGCAATATACCAGCGGGGCAATTCGGGCGGCCCCGGCGAAGTCATCTGAATCCGAACCCGCCGCCGTCGGGTCCTGGCCGCCTTTGATATTCTCAAGGGTGGCTTTGGTGGCGCCGTCAATATATCCCTCGTAGGTGTTGAAAAAAGCCTGCCACTGCTCGCTGAATTTTTTCTTGTCGAATCCATTACTTTCAGAAACTGATTGCAGCAGTAACAGGGTTTGGTCCCCATAATGAGTAAAATCCCCCAGGTCTTTAGAAGGATGAAAGGTCGGCCTTTGCGGCTTAATATAATTTTCCACCCGCCCCCACTTTTTATCGATAACGTTGGTATTGTAAATCCAGTGAACGCCAAGTGCGAGTGCATCGGCCACTAAGGATGCCAGAACCATGGCTTTGGCATTATCTTTCATAAAAGTTCTCCTTTTCTCTAATCGGAAATTCACAGAGCGCAAACGGTATCTGTAATATTAGTCCTAATTTCAAATCTGCAATATCGCTTCTTATTAAAACAACTACGGGATTGTGACGATTTATCAATTATTTTAAATAAGCGTGAGATCGAATTTCTTTATTGATTAAAGGAAAACGTAGGCTGCGGGGATTTGGCTAGATCGAATCGTTTTTGTATTCCGATTGAACCGTTTTCATCATGGACAACAGTTCTTCTTCTTCAAAGATGCCTTTTTCGAGCAGCAGTCGGGTGACGGCTTCCAACTGGATGGTATTCGACACCATCAGCCGTTCCAAACCGTCAACTTTTCGGGGTTCGGAAGTATTCGGTGCTGGTAGATTTCTATTCAAACCTCTGATTTCTATTTCCGACCTGCGATCGATTCCGCTGCGTCTTTCTTCTCCATGATATTGTGTTTTAATCCATCTACGGTCGATGCGCGATCTCCGGTCACCCTGTCTGGAGCGCTGTGATGATTTTGGGGCTTTCATAGATAAAGGTCCATTTAGCACTTTATAATTTGTGTCGAATATTTTATATAATACCCTATATTTATTAAAAACTCAATTCGGAGTTACCATCGATTCAATAAACCAGGTAGAAAATATTGGAGCAATTCAAATCTGATGTTCTGGTGATCGGCAGCGGTGCAGCCGGCCTGCGGGCCGCTATACAATGACAACACCGAAGACATCCGTGCAAAGCATAGTATTACCGAGCGGCCGGCCGGTATCAAAGCCAGGGATCGCCTGGCCCAGGCACTCTACGTGGAGATTTTCCGCCATGGGAATTGTGTCTGGTTGGATTTGCGTGATGTGTCCGACCGCTCACCAATGAGCCTCGCTTGGAGCAGCGATTATTGGAATTGCGTTTTGCGGCGCAGTCGGCTGAAATTATTTTACAGGCGGCCCTGCGCCGTCAAGAAAGCCGGGGCGCCCATTTCCGCGAGGATTACCCGACCCAGGATGACCAAAATTGGCGCGGACACCTTCAGGTGCGGCAATCGGCAGATGGTCAATTGATTTATGTCTTCCAGTCGATATAGGTCCTATATGACTTATAGGACTTATATCACGTATAGGTCCTATATGACTTATAGGACCTATATCTTGCTGGCCGAATCGATTAAAAATTAAAACCGACCTCAGCAAACGGGCCCTCGAAATCGGTGTCGACATCGACATCCTGGTAGTCGATTTTTATATTGTCATAGCGATAGCCGCCGGCCACAAACAGCGGGCCAAAGGGGCTGACTTTTAGTCGGGCGATCAGGCTCACCCAATGATTGCTGCTATAGGCAATTCCGCGCCCTTCTAAATCCAGGGCGATCCAATCGAGGGGCTCGATTTGCGCACCGAGGTACAGCATTGGGAGCGGTAAAAAATAGCTTTCTGATTCTTTCGCGTTGATGTCTTTCTGTTCGATTTCGGCCCTGAAGTCCACTAAGCGAAAATTGAGTCCGAGATCGACATTGAGGACACCGAGGGTGGCCGTGTTAAGGGCAGGTATGCCGTAGTACAGGGCGGCGTCCAGGTGATTCATTTTCAATTCCGAATCGAAATCCACATTCGCATTGAAATCTACACCACCAAAGCTGAAATCTATATCTTTGTTGCCGGTTTCACTCCATTTCATGTGGGTGTACATCAAGTAAAGGTTAGGGACCCAAAGGGGCATATCGATCTTCAAACGGCCCGTGGGCTGCCATTTGTCATCATAGCCAAGATCATTTTCAAGGTCGAGATCATCAGCCTTGGTCGTTTTGTCAAAGGATAAGGTGCCGCTGGGTTGCTGGTACCACCCACCCAAAGAGAATTCGAAACCAATCCCAAAGGATGTTGCCGGCAAAAAAAACATGATAAGGAAACAAATGGACCTAAATAATTTCTTCATAAACGCCTCCCAGAATTTTGAGACTGTAAATATGGTATAGCTGGCCTATCATCATGGATAAATAAACGGAAAGTTCTCTGAAAGCTGCCGTCAATCTGCTGGCGCAAATTGAATATGCGCGGGGTTCCGGATTGGATGATTTGAAAGGAGTAATTTCGGCAGCCCGGCTATCACAAACTCAAATATAGAAACCCGTGGCTTTGCGTGACTGCTCGGCAGCTTTGCCTTTTCGTTTACTTTGTATCCTGTATTCTATAATACTATCCGTGAAATTTCAAGACAATCGTCGATTAGCAATACCGGGGTTGAGCGGTTCATGATTGACAGGCTCCATGGCAATGGGTTGAAGAAAAGCTTGCCGAATCTTATGTTCTCCGGTAACGTAAAGATTATCAGCAGTTATACGATAAGACATAAATCTGCCAGTCTATGTTCAGGACTCACTATGCGACACCGCCTATCAACCCTGGCCCCCTATTAAGATAAAGGTGATACGATGACTGAAATTAAAATCATGGTATTCAGACACTCGGCCTTCTATTCGCCGCTGATCGCGGCGATTGCCGGTGGGTTTTTAAAAAAAGAGGGCCTGACCGCTTCATATACCGTATTGCCGGCCGGGGCCTCCATCATGGACGAGTTCGCTGAGGGACGGGTAGATGTTGCCCAGGCCGCTGTTTCCGTGAGTTGGAGCGAACTTGAGAAAGCACGAAAACCAGCCGTGGCCCAGTTTGCCCAAATCAACACGCGTGACGGATTTTTCATCGCTGCCCGCGAGCCGGACAGCGATTTTTCCTGGAGCAAGCTGAAAACCGGCCAATTCATGCATGTCCACGGTGGACAGCCTGAAGTCATGCTGCGCTACGGCGCTTCCCAAATGGGGGTAGACCTGGACCAGGTCGAGCGGATCAATGTGCCCGGTATTGATGCAATGATGGATGCCTGGCGCCGGGGTGAAGGCGATTTTTTCCATGAACAGGGTGCTTATCCCCAGCAACTGGCGCATGAGAACTGCGCCCATATCGTTGCCGCGGTGGGCGACGCCGTGGGGCCGGTGGCCTTTTCATCGTTGGTATGTCGCTGGGATTGGTTGCCTACTGATGAGGCACGGCGCTTTACCGCTGCCTATCGGTCGGCCCGGAAATTTGTAGATGGCGCCGAGCCGGTGGTAATCGCCGAGACTGTGGCTGAATATTTCAGCGACCACTCATTACAGGCCGTGAGCCGGGCGATTGAAACTTATCAAAAATCGGGCACCTGGAACGGTGATATTGCAATCCCGCATGAATTATATGACAATGCGCTCAACGTCTTTGAGCACGCCGGGCTGATTACCCGGCGTCATCCCTATGAGGAAGTGGTTGCACCGCCGCCTGCGTGACGGGATGTGGATTCATGGTTTACAGGAAGCCACGAATTTACACGAATTTTTTTATTCCATCAGAATATTATGGGAGTAGGGAAAATTCCAATTTACAAGCATCAAATTACAAATAAATCTCAAATCCCAATATCCAATATTAAAAAATTATAGCTGAGGAAAATCCATGGGTACCCATATTGCCGGTGGCTTTTTCATGTTAAAAGCATGCGGCATGCTAATCGGACTGTTTATGGTTCTAATTATCACGGCCCCGATTTCCCCGGCCTGTCCAATTGAATTGCCGACCGCCTCCGTTTCTATCAACGGCTATCCGCTTACCGTTGAGTTGGCGACCACACCCGGCGCACGCGTCTGCGGGTTATCGCATCGCGCTGAATTGCCGCAGAACCGGGGGATGTTGTTCATTTTCGCAGACCTGCAGCCAAGACATTTTTGGATGAAAGATACCTTTATACCGCTGTCAATCGCGTATCTTGATGATGCCGGCCGGATATTCAGTATCCAGGATATGGCCCCGCTGCAAACGGACAAGCATTTTCCTTCGGCGCTGCCGGCAGCCTTTGCGCTCGAAGTGAACCAGGGGTGGTTTCGCAGCCGTGGGATTGAAGTGGGAGACATCGTGGAAATGCAATTGCCGCTGGTATTGGAAATTCGCTAGATCATGCAAATTTCAATCCGGTATTTTATTCATGTTCAACTGGGCCGGTGTAGGTCCGGTGTAGCGTGGGGGGCTAGGCCGACATTAATCAGTCTCGGTTAAGACAAAGCCAATATGTTCATCGGTGTGTATGGGTGTTGGGTACAAGAATTGTTCATTAACTAAACAAGGGCTTAGAAACTGTCCTAAGCCCTCGTCATTATTAGTGGTAGCGGGGGGCGGATTTGAACCACCGACCTTCGGGTTATGAGCCCGACGAGCTACCAGACTGCTCCACCCCGCATCAATTTTGTACAACAGTGTTTAACGAAACAACAGTAAGTAGTCAAGCAGTTTCTGTCAACCTGGCCATCTTTTTTTGTCTCTGAACACCTGATCCTCTGAGCGTGTCCGAGACAATCGGCTATGCCTAAATTCCTGCTGACAGCGGGAGCGGAATGATGGAATATTCCATTCAGAGTCCAAGGTAAACTGCACCTTCTGGGGTGAAATCAGAGTCGGGCCTTCTGACACCTCAAATTCACTTATTTTTTATGTTGTTGATTATTTGTGAGGATGAGATTTCTTCGGTGATGGGAATCAATTCAACCCGTCCTCCATGACTTTCGACAATTTCGCGCCCCTCCACCTCTTCCGTGCCATAGTTGCTGCCTTTGGTCAAAACGTCGGGTCGGATCGCTTTAATGACATCGTCCAACTCGTGGGTGGCGAAAACAACCACATAGTCCACACTGTCCAGAGCACTGAGAATCCCCACCCGCTCTGCGGCGCTGATGACGGGCCGATCGGCGCCTTTGAGGCGTTTTACGGATTCATCATCGTCAAGTGCGACGATCATGACATCTCCCAGCCGTTTCGACGCGGCGAACAGCTTGATGTGGCCCGTATGCAACAGGTCGAAACAGCCATTGGTCAGTACAATTCGTTTGCGATCGTTTTGCAGCTTCCGGCTGAGTTCGGCGAGTTCTTTGATCGATTTGTGCTTTGAAACCATGCTGTCGGCGGGATGTCGCAGGGCGCGGGTAAGCTCGTGGCGGGTGACCGTAGCGGTTCCGACTTTGCTGACGACAATACCGGCGGCCGTGTTGGCCAGGACCACGGCATCATGAAAAGACAGTCCGGCTGCAATACCCAGACCCAGCACGGCGACGACCGTATCTCCGGCGCCGGAAACATCGTAAACTTCCCGTGCTTCGGTACTGATCGTAAACGGTTTGTGTTCGGGTTCCAAAAATATCATGCCATCTTTGCCGCAGGTGATCAATAACTTCCCAACCTTGGATTTATCAACTAATATGTTGCCCGCTGAAACAAGGCTCTTGTTATTCGTAATCTCAACCCCGGACGCCAGTGAGGCCTCTTTTTTGTTGGGTGTCAGCAGGGTGATCCCGGCATACTTTGAAAAATCAAGTCCCTTGGGGTCGGCTATGGTGGTTTTGCCGTTGGCGGCGGCAAGATCGACCAGTTTGGCTACCAACTCCCGGGTGATCAGGCCTTTGCCGTAGTCCGAGATCAGGATGACGTCGACATCCGGTATCATGGTTTCGGCCAAAGATATAATCGCGGCGAAAGTGTCCGCCGATATTTCTTGCTTAGTTTCGCGGTCGATGCGCAGCACCTGTTGATGTTCGGCAATAATACGGGTTTTTTTGGTTGTCGGTCGTCCACTCTCTTTAAATATGCCCCGGGTATCTGAACCAAGATCCGCCAATTTATCCAGCAGTTGCTCGGCGTTTATACCGGTTCCGACAACGCCCAAAACCGACACGGCGGCCCCGAGCGCCGCCAGGTTATTGACGACATTGCCGGAGCCTCCCAGGGTGTAGTCTTCGCGGTTTACGGCCACGACCTGCACGGGTGCCTCCGGTGAGATGCGATCCACATCGCCCCAGACATATTCATCGATCATCAGATCACCCACCACCAGCAGGCGGCAATTATCAAATCGCTTTAGATCGAAATCAGCAGGAAAATTCATAGCTGTAAACTCACGGTCTATGGTTTGAAGTGCAGTACTCTGATATTGAGAGTAGATTTTAGCCAGGAATCAACACGAATGACCACGAATAATTTCAATAATTTCGATATTCGTAAAAATTCGTGTTAATTCGTGGCTTATTACAAACAATCTAGATTTTGGATTCATCCTTGATTTTAGCAATAATGTCTCTGAGAAACTTGGGTGGCCGGACCACCTTGCCGCTGCGGTCGACACAAGGGTGTTTGGTATAACCTCCGGCAACCAGCGTTTTGCCGTCTTCCCGGTAGATCTTGTAGTCAAATTTAATTGCGGCTTTGAGTTTGGTGTCGAGCGATGTTTCAATCATGAGTATATCATCATATCTTGCCGGGGTTGCATATTTGCAGTGTGATTCCGACACCGGCAAAAATATCCCATTTTCCTCGACGGCTTTGTAGGGAAGCCCCAGGGACCTGAACATCTCACTGCGTCCGATTTCAAACCAGCGGTAGTAATTGCCATAGTAGGCCTGGCCCATATTGTCGGTATCGCCGTAGATGACGCGATAGGTCGTGCGATGACTGTACATTGTTCCTGCTTAAGGTAGAGAAAGTTAAGAATCTAGTAAGTCAATGTTTTGGTTTTCCTCGAAAGCTGTAGTATTAGGTGTCAGGTTTCGGGTGTCAGGTGTCAGGAAAAAGCTAATTGATACCTTTACACTAAAACTGATACCGATGTCCACAGCTATCAAACGATTCTAATCTTTATGGCAGATTTGAGCTATTCTTTATATGATATTAAATTTATAAGTATTTTCCAAGTTGAGGAAGGTGCGGTTGCTACGCTAAAGAGCAGTGGGATGACAGCAAAAACCGCTCCCACAATCAATGAACGAACGCAGAATACTTGAATTTGTTATATCGGTCAGACTGATCGCTCGGCGGGTAACGGCTGGTCTGACACCTGACACCTGAAACCTATCATTTTTTTTTCATTATGCGAAGCAGGCGATCCTTTAACTCGGTGTAGTTGTAGACGACCGGAAAATTACTGTACTCTTCCTTGACCTTGTCGGGCGGGCAGTACAGGATAGCATGGTCGGCGGCGTTGAGCATGGTGATGTCGTTGTAGGAGTCACCGATGCCAATTACTTCATAATTCAATGTTTGCAGGGCCCTGGCGACCTTTTTTTTACCGTCTTGCTGGCGCAGGATATAGTCTCTGATTGAACCGTCGCCGTTAACGGAAAGCGTGTTGCAGAAAAGGGTGGGGTGGCCCAGTTTATCCATCAGGGGACCGGCAAACTCGACATAAGTATCAGAGACAATGACCAGCGGCACCAGGTTCCTTAACCAGGTTAAAAAATCAAGGGCACCTTCGACCGGCTTCATTTTAGCGATTACGGCCTGAATATCATCAAGTTTTAAATTATGCTCGGCCAGAATTGCCAGCCTTTTTTTCATTAAAACATCGTAGTCGGAGATATCCCGGGTCGTGAGTCTCAATTCTTCGATACCTGTGATTTCAGCAACGTTTATCCATATCTCCGGTGTATAGATCCCTTCCAAATCCGAACATACTAAATACATGCTGTTATCAGTCCTTATCGTTTCAATCATTCTTGCCACAATCAAATTACGCCTAATTTAGGGATTTAGGAATTCGGGATTTCCTAAATCCCTAAATCCCTAAATCCCTCAATCCCTCAATTCCTCAATTCCTCAATTCCTCAATTCCTCAATCCCTGAATTCCTCAATCCCTGAATTCCTCTAATCCATATCATCATCTTCAATTCTGATCAGGACCGGTTCATCACCGACCACGTCGAGGGCACTGATCTCGTTCAAGGCCCTTTTGACATCAGCTTCTTTGACGAGATGCGAGAGCATCACCACCGGTACGGAACCATTGGTCTTGCGTCCCTTTTGGTGGACTGACTGGATGCTGATGTCATATTTGCCCAGGATTCCTGAAATTGTCGAAAGCACGCCGGGGCGGTCCAGAGCCGAAAACCGGAAGTAGTAGTGGGTGACAAGTTCATCGATGGGCAATATCGGTATCTTGCGGATATTTTCCCGCTGATAGGAAAGCGGCGGTACCCTGCGGGCCGCGCCGCATAATATGTTGCGGGCGATGTCGACAACATCACTGATGACGGCACTGGCCGTGGGCATCATTCCGGCTCCGTGTCCATACAGCAATATCTCGCCGACCGCATCGCCGGAAATCGTAATGGCATTGACCGTGCCGTTGATGTGGGTCAAAAGATTATTAATAGGAATCATCGTGGGATGAACCCGGGCTTCGACACGGTCATTCAGAAATTTGCTGATGGCCAGCAATTTAATGCGGTAGCCGAACTGCTCGGCGAAGGCGATATCCAGCGGTGTGATGCGGGAAATTCCTTCAATGTAAACATCGTTTAGATTAATTTCCATACCATAGGCCAGGGCAGCTAAGATCGCCACCTTGTGGGCCGTGTCGAATCCCTCGATGTCCAGCGTCGGATCCGCTTCAGCGTAGCCCTGTGCTTGAGCCTGGTCCAGCGCATCTTTAAAGGGTATTCCTTCGTCTGTGATTTTAGATAAAATATAATTGCAGGTTCCGTTCAAAATGCCGCTCATGGCCTTGATATGGTTTCCAACCAGTGATTCCCGCATGGATTTGATGGTGGGCATACAGCCGCCAACACTGGCTTCAAAAGCCAGGTCGACACCCTGTCGGGCTGCAGCTGCAAACAATTCATTGCCATGGGCGGCCAGAAGGGCTTTATTGGCGGTTACAACGTGTTTGCCGTTTTCAATGGCCTTTAAAATGAATTCTTTGGCGATTCCTTCGCCACCGATCATCTCGATAATGATATCGGTGTCAGGGTCATCAACTACTTTCCTGGCATCGCTGATAAAGGCACCATCCGGCAGCTGAATTTCTTTGGCGGCTGCGGCGTCGATATCGGCCACCCATTTCAACGCTAGCTCGGCGCCAACCCGGGCGGCTAACAGCGGTTTGTTTTCGACGAGCAATTTTGCAACGCCGGTTCCGACCGTGCCGCAACCGAGCAGACCGATATTGATTTTGGAGGTCTTTGTCATACCGGGAATCTCCTGTCCTTATCGAATTTGGGTGCCTGAAAAAAATATCATACAACCGGCACCAGCGGAAGTCAAAAAAAATTGTTTTGACTTTTAAGCTGAATAAGTTTAATTTTCAAGGACTTTTATTCCTAATTGCTAACCGTTCCCAGGAGATGAGCATGGCCAATTCCTTAACTTATGCGGATGCCGGTGTGGATATTGACAAAGCCAACAAACTGATTTCGACCATTAGTGAAATTGCCAAAAAAACAACGGTATCCGGTGTGATGGGGGAAATCGGCGGCTTCGGCGGACTTTTTTCACCGAACATTGCGAATCTGGACCGGCCGGTTCTCGTCAGTTCGACGGATGGCGTTGGAACCAAGCTTAAAATTGCATTCATGCTCGACCAACATGATACCGTCGGTATCGACCTGGTGGCAATGTGCGTCAATGATATTCTCGTCCAGGGCGCAAAGCCGCTATTCTTTTTGGATTATTTGTCCATGGGCAAGCTGGACAGCAAGCGGGTGGCCGACCTGATCGGCGGCATCGGCGAGGGCTGCCAAAAGGCCAAATGCGCCCTGCTCGGCGGTGAGACGGCAGAAATGCCCGGGTTTTATAAAGATAATGAGTATGATCTGGCCGGTTTTGCCGTGGGCATCGTTGATAACAGCAAAATTATCGACGGCACCGAAGTTCGCGTGGGACACCGTCTGATCGGCATCGCATCAAGCGGCCTTCACAGCAACGGCTTTTCCCTGGTCCGTAAAATTTGCTTTGACGTTCTTAAATTGAAAGTGGATGATTATGTGCCGGAACTCGGAAAAACCTTGGGTGAAGAATTGATCACGCCCACTCGAATCTATGTGGAGCCTATTTTGAGCGTCTTGAAAGATCTGCCGGTGCATGGGCTGGCGCATATCACCGGTGGCGGCCTGGCAGACAATATTTTGCGAATCGTACCGAAAGCCTGCAATATCTTAATCCAAACGGGAATCTGGGAAATTCCGCCCGTGTTTCACTTTTTGCAGCAAGCCGGAAAAATTTCAGACCCTGAAATGCAGCGAACCTTTAACAACGGTATCGGAATGATTGCCGTTGTCCCACCGGACGCCACGGCCGATGTCCTGCAACGGCTTAAAGCCATGAATGAAAAGGCCTTTATCATCGGGGAAATCCTGGAATGTAAAGATGCCAGAGAACGCGTCATCTGGGAGTAGATGTGTCTGATAGCAGAAAGATCGGTCAAGCAAAAAAATCAATGCTAGGAAATATCGCCTCGCGACTCTTCAAGCTACTGGAATGGATCGCCAGGGGACATAAAGGGAATTTACCTTGCCCCGGCTGAGACCACCGAAAAAACGGTGCCAGGTAGTTGCCGGTGATGAAGCATTCAGGGATTCAGGGATTTAGGGATTCAGGGATTTAGGGATTCAGGGATTTAGGGATTCAGGGATTCAGGAATTTAGGGATTTAGGGATTCAGGGATTTAGGGATTCAGGAATTTAGGGATTCAGGGATTTAGGGATTCAGGGATTCAGGGATTTAGGGATTCAGGGATTTAGGGATTCAGGGATTTAGGGATTTAGGAATTTAGGGATTCAGGGATTTAGGGATTCAGGGATTTGGGGATTTAGGGATTAAGGGATTCAGGGATTTAGGGATTGAGGGATTTAGGGATTCAGGGATTTAGGGATTTAGGGATTTAGGGATTCAGGAATTTAGGAATTCAGGGAGATAGTGTCTATTTCTAAAATCCTATCATGTTTGCGCAGGATTTTTGTATTATCCAGATTGATTATTTAGTTGGCGCTATAAATTTATTTTAATATGACAGAGCGATGCGAAACCGCAAATATTCAATCTTCAATCTTCAATCTTCATTTCAGGCTTCGCCGGGTCGGGAATTGAAGGAATTCTATCCTTTTTAATCTATTGATTTTATCCGTTAATCCCCCAATCCCTCAATCCCTCAATTCCTCAATCCCCCAATCCCTCAATTCCTCAATCCCTCAATTTGGCGTAAATTGACCTATATCGTGTCCGAAAAGTTGACTCTTTTTGAGAGTAAGTTACGAGATCTGAACCTGTACATTTATGAATATCTTGGGAATTGAATCATCCTGTGATGAAACGGCAGCGGCGGTTGTCAAGAACGGCCATCTTATTCGGGCGTCGGTGGTATCTTCCCAAGTTCAGGTTCATCACCGCTATGGCGGTGTGGTACCCGAACTGGCTTCACGCAAACACATCGAAGCCATCGTGCCCGTAGTTGATGAAGCGTTGAACGAGGCACGTCTGCCGCTGTCGGCAATTGAGGCAATCGCCGTCACCCGGGGGCCCGGACTGGTAGGTGCGCTGTTGGTCGGATTTTCATTTGCCAAGTCATTGGCTTATGCGCTGGGAATCCCCTGGGTGGGCGTAAATCATCTGGAAGGACATATCAACTCGATATTCCTGGAGCCGGATCCGCCCACGTTTCCGTATGTTGCGCTCCTTGTATCCGGCGGGCACACCGGCATCTACTACGTGACTGACCACACGGCGGCTGACTTGATGGGCCAGACGCGGGATGATGCCGCCGGAGAAGCATTTGATAAAGTCGCAAAAATGCTGGACCTGGGTTATCCGGGAGGCGGCATTATCGATCGCCTTGCCAAAAAGGGTGATTCTGAAAAAATCAAATTTCCCCGATCCTACCTGGACAAGTCTACTTTCGATTTTAGTTTCAGTGGCATTAAAACCGCTGTCCTTCGTTACATAACAAACCACCCGCAAAACATCGAGGACGAGATTCCGGATATCGCGGCCGGCTTTCAGGAGGCGGTTCTCGAAGTTCTGACATATAAAGCCATCCGGGCGGCTGCCGGGAAAGGCTGTGACCATATCGCCCTGGTAGGCGGAGTTGCCGCCAACAGCCGTCTGCGCCAAATGCTCGCTACCGAGGCCGGGCTTAAGGGAATTCGCGTGCATATCCCGTCTTTAGAGCTTTGCGGCGACAATGCCGCCATGATCGCGGGGGTGGGATACCATTACCTTAAAGCCGGGATGGTGGCGGGGCTGGCCGACGACGTGTATTCAAGATCGAAATGACCCGGCCCCCGGATGGATTGTGAACAAGCTGGGAAATACAAATTCCAAATAACAAACAACAAATCATAAATAATATCCAATGACCAAAAATCCAAATTCGAAACCAAGAGGCGGAATTTTATTCCGTCGCAGAAAACCTGGTTCTCTGGGCCAGGTCAGAGCCCCTCGGCTATGCCGTGAATCTGCTGCAAGCGGGAGCGGAATGATGGAATACTGGAATGCTGGAATGCTGGGTGTAGTGGACTGGGATCTATTTTTATAAGGATGGCACGGATTAGTTTGTAAAATCAGACCGCCATCCGCTTTGTATTCCCAATATTCCATTATTCCACCATTCCATTATTCCATTGGGAGTCTAAGGTAAACTCCACCCCTCTGGGGTGAAATCAAAGCCGGGTCCTCTGGGCCCGGATCTTTACATTCGATATCCAGATTCGGTCCTTGATATTTTGAATTTTGATATTGTTTGAGACTTGGTGCTTGGGTTTTGTTTTTTGTCATTCTAAATTCCGAGGTACTGATTTTTATACCGTATAATTCTTTCTGCGGCTTCTATCCCTCTATCCTTCATCCCGGCGGAATCCGATATTTCTTTTGCGATCTGTTCAAAGGCAATCTCAATATTCGGTCCTTTGTGGCAGATAAGAGCCAGATCGATATCAGCCGCCATGATCTGCTGAATGGAAATCGATATGTTATGGTGTTTCGTGATGGCGCCCATATCCAGATCATCGGTCAATACCAGGCCGTCAAATCCCAGGCGACGCCGCAAAAGATCATGAGCTATATTCCTGGACAGGCTGGCCGGCCATTGATCATCGAGTTTCGGATAAAAAATATGAGACAGCATGATGCCGGATACGCCGTGTTTTATAGCGGCCTCAAATGGAATCAAATCAAACCGCTCAATGGCATTTAAATCATCCTTGAGAACCGGCAAATCCAGATGCGAATCCAAAATAGTCCGGCCAATGCCCGGAAAATGTTTGGCCACCGCCATTATATTGTTTTGCTGCAACTGTTCAATGACTTTTAGTCCCAGCCGCGCTACCCATTGCGGGTCGCCGCCGAAAGCCCTTTTGGCCATAATGCTGTTCATGTCCTCCGGTGCGACATCCATAACGGGCGCCATATTCATGTTAATCCCGACCTGGTTCAGCTCGGCGGCCGTCACCTCGGCAAAATGTTCGGCATCCTTTGCATGTCGCATCTGCGGATTGCCGGGAAATTGAGTAAACGGCGCCTTCAGCCGGGCGACCTGCCCCCCTTCCTGGTCGATGGCAATAAACAATGGTGGTTGTCCGCATTCTTTGGCATAATCCTGGACGGCGTCGCACAGGTCTTTGATCTGATCTGGCGTCTCAAGGTTAATGGCAAAAAGAATAATTCCGCCGGCTTTGATATCAGAAATCAGGTGTTTGAGATTCTCATCCAGCCCGGTACCGTCAAAGCCGACCATCAGCCTCTGTCCGGCCAGTTGTTCACGGGAAAAAGTGTTGGGTGTCATCATCATAATAAGTCCATCAAAAAGCTCAAATTATCTTGTTTTATTGTTCAGGATTTTCCAACAATCTCTAATTTTAACCGGTTACCGCTAGACTATCACCGCATTATTTTGCAGGCAAGCACAATAAAAAATCAATATGCACAGCGTCGCGCCAGAGATAATAAATATGCTTTTAATGAGCGGCGGCCGCTGGCCGCAAGCGTCCAATCTGTTCTGAAAAGAAACTGCGCCGCCTCTGCGCAGTCTCCTATGAACTCATTGGCCGCTTCGTCCTCGTCCTCGTGCTCGTCCTCGAAGCTTTTGAGCCGCTTTCAAACTCGAGTACGAGGACGAGTACGAGGACGAGCACGATTTAAATAATCCTGTTCTGGGGTTAATATAGACGTAGTTTCACACGAGTGCGGCCTCTGGCTAAAAGAACGGCCAGTCTGATCGTGAAAGAAACTTTGAAAAAGCGAATATCGAATATCGAACAAGGAATCATGAATGTCGAAGTAAGGTATTCTGTCGATTTAGTTTAATCTGAAATAGTCAGAGCGAAGCGATTCCTCACTTCATCATTCGATATTTCTTGTTCGATATTCTGCGGTTCGCTTTTAACGTAGTTTCATAAGAGCGGCAACCTCCGGCTAAAGGACAGCCGGTCTGATCGGATAAGAAACTGCGAAAAAGCGAATATCGAATATCGAACAAGGAATAACGAATGTCGAAGGACTGTATTCTATCTATTTTAAATCGACTGAGCGAAGCGAATCCATCATTATTCATGATTCATTATTCAATAGTCATTTCATGGTAGTTTCATAAGAGGATTAACGGTGCCAAGGAATATCGGACAAGTCACTCGGTCGCCGTGTATTCGCGTTGTATTTTTAGTTGGCAAGGGAACTCGTCAATGTATAAGAATGTCCCGGATTTTGGCGTGAATGATTCAGCATGTCATTGATCAGGTTGTCGACCGCTGACCGTGGAAGTGGTTTGGCAAACAGGTAGCCCTGACCGAATTGGCATTTCATTTCCAAAAGGATCGCGCGTTGTTCAAGGGTTTCGACACCTTCGGCCACGACCTGCATGTCTAGACGATGGGCAAGCGAAATGATGGCTTCAACAATATTTCTATTCCCGTCGGGGGTGCTTTTTATCCTCGAAACGAAACTGCGATCGACTTTGAGAGTGTCGATGGGAAGCCGCTGCAGATAGCTCAGGGAAGAATAGCCGGTGCCGAAATCGTCAATAACGAACCGGAGACCGTAATCTTTCATTCGCTTAACCAGCCGCACCGTTTCTTCCACATCTTCCATTAGCGCCGTTTCGGTAATTTCAAGTCTCAGGTGATCGGGGGGTAAATTGATTTTGTTCAGCAATTCCTTAATGTCGTTTAATAGCGTGGGCTGCAAAAAGTGCCTGCTGGATATGTTGACATTCATGGTCAGCTTCTGTAAATTTTTAATTTGCTCCTGCCAGATTTTAAGATCATGACAGGCTTCCTCGACCATCAGACGGGTGATGGGGATGATCAGCCCGGTTTCTTCGGCTATCGAAATAAAAGAGCCCGGATAAATAAGACCCAGTTGAGGATGATTCCAGCGAATCAGGGCCTCGAAACCGGTGATCGCCCAGGTTTCCAGAGCAACAATCGGTTGATAGTGGATTTCAAATTCGTTTTTATGGATGGCTTTTCTTAAATCGGTTTCGCGTTGCAGAAGGTGTAGCGCCTTTTCATGCAGTTTCTTGTCAAAGACTTTGAACTGAGCTCTGCCTTTCTCTTTGGCATGGTACATGGCGGTATCGGCATCGCGTATTATGTCTTCGGGCAGATCGTAGTCCTGGGTTCTATCCACCACACCAAAACTGCTGGGCGCATAGACTTCTTCGTCGTTTACGACAAACGGGAGCTTGAGTTCCTGCTGCAGCCTTTCAGCAACCATACTGGCATAATTACCCTCCTCGATGTCCTCCAGCAGAATGACAAATTCATCCCCCCCGAAACGTGCCAGGATGTCGATTTCGCGCAGTGAAGCGTGGATTCTATCCGCAAAGGCTGTCAGTAGAAGGTCGCCTACAATGTGTCCGTGGCTGTCGTTGACGAGTTTGAAGCGGTCAATGTCCAAATATAAAACTGCAAAATTATAGTCTTGCCGCCGTTTTCCGCGCTTGATCGCCATGTTCAGATGCTCCATGAACAGGGTACGGTTGGGCAGGTTGGTCAAGGTGTCGTGGAAGGCTTGATGGTAGATCTGGCGCTCTGCTTCTTTGAGCTCGGAGATATCCGTCAGTGATGCCACACATTTATCTGTGCCCGAAATCGGTGCTATCGTGACCAGCATATCTTTCTGGTCACGCTCACGGTCAATTAATCTGCACTCCAGGTTTTTATCGATGCACAGTGAACCCTCACGGTTCAATATGATGCGATGGCTTTTTTCATCGAGAAAGTCGGAAAAAGATTTTTTAAACTCTATTTCTCCGCGGTTGAATCCTGAAATACTGACAAATACCGAATTTGCAAGGGATATCGTCAGGTCTTTTTCAATGATTATGGTCGCGGCACCGCTGTTTTCAAAAATAGTCCGATATTTATTCTCGGAGGCACGCAATTCTTGGGTTCGTTCGATAACTTTTTGCTCCAAGGTTTCATTGGACTCTCGCAGGACTTGGCGGGATCGATTTATATTATTGATCAGCAGCTGGGTGAATACGCTGATTAAGAGTATCAAAGCGATGGTTACAAAGCAGCCTAAACTTTGGCCGGCAGCTATCGAGTTCTCGAGGTAATAGTAAAAGATTGATGCACCGGCTCCGATGATAATCAGACTGATTTTATCCAGTAATTTTGCCGGCTTTATATTTGGCATCCGCTACCTCTGCAGTATTAGTGGGGTGCTCTTCGGCCTCAGGTCGGTTGAAACTCAGGGCTCGAAAAATTTTACCTGCGAACATTATCGGCAGCTTCCGGGTTTAACTTGAATTGTAATGGAAAATTTGTACCCCTTGAACCATAGTAAAAAAGCAGAGCCATAGATGACTCTGCTTTCTTGCCTGAGATGAGCTCAATTATTAGTAGTATTTATACCTTGCGGGATTCGTAGCATCGCCTTTCAAAGAATGAGGCCGTATTTGCATCCCACACAGCTTCGTTTTCATGAATCAGTTTCGGAGGACCCTCCCACGCCCCGCAAGCCCTTACAACCGTTTCGCCCAGGGTAAATTTGCGGCCGCAGGCGGCACATCCCTCGGCATTGAAGGTATTGAGTTTTTCAAGGTCGATGATCAAGGTTTGTCTCTTTTTATCGGTCGCCGTCATCATTAAATTCCTATCTTTTTTCACCCATTCAGGTTTTATGTAAACGCTGCTGGACGCTTGGCTAAGCCAATCCATACAACCGGGTTTGCGTATCCTGAACTTAAGGGTGGGGTCAGTCCGAGTCAAGCGGTCCAGGGCAATTTTATTTGGTCGCAGAAAACCTGGTCCTCTGGGCCAGGTCAGAGCTAATCGGCTATGCCGTGAATCTGCTGCAAGCGGGGGCGGAATGATGGAATATTGGAATACTGGAATGCTGGGTTTAGTGCAACGGGATCTAATCGTATAAGGGTGGCACGGATCAGTTTGTAAAATCAGAGCGTCATCCGCTTTGTATTCCCAATATTCCATTATTCCACCATTCCATTATTCCATTTGCAGTCCAAGGTAAACTCCACCCCTCTGGGGTGAACTCAAAGCCGGGTCCTCTGGGCCCGGATCTTTACTTTGGTCATCGAAAATCCAGGACCAAACTGCATCCAGAATTTCCTTAATCATCGGTACTTCATAAAAATCGGCGTAACCATAATAGAGATCTTCCCAGTCCTTTCGATCATTTCTGGATAATTCAGAGACTACGATATTCATTTGTTCCTCTCATACAGCTGCGTACATCATTTGCACAATTAGCATTTTGTATCTTATAAGATCTTTTTCCATTGCAGATACTCTTATTTCGATCCATGGCGCAACAGGACAATCCCCACCCATACCCACCAGACGATGAAACCCAGCCAGACCAAGGCCCCTAAAATGGCGAGAGCCGGGGCAGCCACCAGGATCCCCGCGATCCCAATCGCCAGGCCAATGTAGTTCAGGGCCTTAGGAAGCCCGCCCGCCCGCAAGGCTGCCCAACTAATCAACAGAATCCATAAGCCGCCGGGAACCAAATTTTTAGGCCCCAACCCGTTTTGCACAAAATCAAGCACCAACACCAAAAACAACCCAAAGCCCGATACGAATGTCGCTGCCTCCATAACAGCGGCAACGCCACCCATTTTCTGCAAATCATTCATCACTTCTCTCCGCGCAGGCGGCAAACATAGCCATCGTAACTGCATTTTCGATAGTTGACAGTCTAACGGCAAATACCGCTGGTAAATCCGCGGATGTCATTTTGCGATACCGTAGTTCCATTCTGAAATCCTTGGGTTAATGATTGGAGCTGATTTCTCGGCTATTTCGATCCTTGTAAATCGCCGTCAAGATGCAGCCCGCCCACGGCAGGCTGACTATAACGCCGATACCAAACAGAGCAATACCTGCTACGCCTACCAGGATAATTACGATGCAATGAAAGACACTGTCTATAAATCGGTTGTGCGTCAGGCGCCAGCTTTCCGCCAGTGCCGACAGCAAATCCAGGCGCCGGTCGATGATCAACGGCAAGACGTACATGCTGCTGATTCCTACATAGGCTGCCGCAATGCCCACCACCGGCACAATCATCGTCGAAAGGGCCAGCCCCCAGGCGAGCAGCGCCAGAGCCAGCATCGGGAAGACATGCCTGTAGCCCTGAAGGAAATCGCGGAACCGGGCGGGGCGTCCTTCGGCCACTGCAAGGGACACAACGAAGAAACCCACGCACAAAGGTCCCTGCAGTATCGCAGTGCCGGCGATGAACAACCACAGAGAACCCCTGTCGACGATCAGGGAGGAGAGGAGCGACAGCACGACCATGAGGAGGGAAAACGCCACGAAGCCGATCGGGAACCGGCGCAAGATCTCGAAGCCGCGTCTAATATAGAAGCCTTCCGCAGATGTCATGGGACGGGACGTTGACCGGGGGACATCTGTCTTCTGCGAGTCTTGATTTACGGCTTCCGGTTGCTGCGGGGCCGGTCCGGTCATCGCAGGTTCTCTTTTCATCCCCGGCTCGATTTGCCGGGATTCACCGGACACCCGCAGATCACCGCGGTTTTCCACCAGGGCCTCATGGCTTTCGACCCGGCCCTCGTAACATGTGCACACGTCCAAAAGTTGAACCAGACCGGCGCGTCCGGGCATGGCCAGCGCAGCTTCTCTTGCTTCCGCCTCGGCCTTCTCAGGTAAAACGGCGCCAATCGTCGCCCAGCCCCGAAACAATGGGGCGTGCTGCTGTGAGATCGAGCGTCCCGGGCTCGTCGCAGCAGTCGGCAGATGGGCCAGCACCAGCAGTTGCAGCGTGCTGAGCCGATAAAAGTCGAGGGAGAAAGCCAGCGGGTTGGTCGGACGTTTGACCGGCTCATCCGTTATGCGGAGACGCCGACACAAAAGATAAGGGCCGGTTTTGACCATCCGGTTGTTGTCATCGCTGATTTGCTGCAGGGCCGCATCGCGGTCGGCATCCGCGCCCAGCCCCATGAACCGCACCAGCCCTTCGCCGTGATGGTCATATCGCACAGCACATAGCACCAGGTATTCTTGGGGGCTCGTCAGCGGCGTTTCGATGCCGTCGAGCTGAGTTGGAAATAAGTCCTGGCGGGTGAGTTCGGCCGGCGGTCTCCCGGTTTGGGCCTGCCAGAGGTGTTCTGCCAACCTGACATGGTGACCTTCTGACGCCCAGATGCAGGCCGTTCGACCCCAGGAATCTCGCACCGAGGCATCCGCGCCGGCGGCGAGCAGCAACTCTGCCACCTCTTCAAATCCGAAGCCGGCGGCCACCATCAATGCCGTCTCATTGTCTCCGTCAAACCAGGTTGCATTTGGATCAACGCCTTGCTCCAGCAACGGACGAACCCGGTCGACTTCTCTTCTTGCGACCGCAGCGATAAGGGGACGGGCGGGGGTATGAGATTCCATCATTTAGACGATTAGGTGCTGATTGGATTAGTGCGCTTATTTATAAAACGATAGCGTATGCCAGCAATATAGTATGACTGCCAGACGCAGAGGGCGCAAAGAGCAATTATTTCGGACCTATAACCAATAAAAAGGTAATTATGAAATTGTATGATGTTATTGAAAAGTTTCGGTCCTGGATTACGGGAGTGCTGGAGTACTGGGGTATTAAAAGAGAACATCATACCTTCAGCCAATACTCCAACACTCCAGTACTCCAATATTCCGAAATCTAGAAAAATTAGCGCCCCACGATGGATTACCTTTTTTGGGGTTACAGAACCGCTTTTTTGCCGCAGATAGGCCCCGCTGAAGCGGAATAACCGATTTGTTTTTTATAAATTATTGGTCGGCTTTCGGCAAATAAAAAAGGATCAAGCCCATGGGCGCGACGCCAAACTGATTTAAGATATGTTGTAATGCGCCCGGGGCGTCTATGCGAGCTTTGCGTGGCATAAGCAACCTATATCATGCTTAAATCTTGATAGAAATGCTTTTTTTCTTGACTGTCCCCATGGAGTCCCATTTAAGATTTTACAAGATAATGCCGAAAATGCATTTTAGGGGAATTCCGTTATCTTCGGTGCCGCGCAGTTAAAGAAAAACAATCCGAGGGAGTCGGCATAGAGTCCCCGAAAGAGGTTCAAATGAACTATAATACGATAAAACTACTTGAAGAACTTGGCGGCAGCGGCAGCACCGATGACGCCGCTGAGCATTCATTGGATCTGCTCTTCGAAGGCCTATCCGCAGATTCGGATGATATGGATCGATGGCAGATCCTGATGGTCAATCTGGCCTATGTTCTGAACGCTTCCTTTCAGGATGTTCACTACTGGGAAGGTGTGGATTCCAAGCAGGATACCTTTCTTCAATTTGTCAAAACCCTGCATCAACTTGATCGCATGCGGGGGCATGACAAAACCGTTCGCATTAACTATCGCGGGTCCCACCTGACTGATCTTCCGGCCAAACTCGATTATATTATTCAGTTCGGAGAACAGATTGTCGATTATAATGTTGTTTCCGAATTAATCAAACGTCAGGGACTTCGGTTTAAGCATTTCGAGGGGCGCATCAAAAAAGCCTTTGAAGCCCTTGCTGAGCAGGCAATCAGCAATGTATCGTTGAAAATTCCTGGCAGATCTCAACGGTCACTGGAATTAATGCGGATTTCAATGCGGATCTTTTCCTGCTACAGCCAGGCGGCAGAGACAATGACTCCGATTACCTTCGAAAAAAATGGCAAAACATGTGCTATAAAGCCGGTTGTTGACGAATATGATCAACCCGATCCGAACCTGACGCTGGTGGCGGCACTGAACAACTTGAATGAATCGACCATGCAGGGATTGATTCGCAAAATAGCCCCCATGGGCGGAGGAAATAGTGATGTTCTTACCGGCGAGCAATTTTCCAGTGTTTTTCAAACATTTTTTAAAGTTAAAAATCTGCGGGATAAGCTGACCAGACCGCCGCTGGAGATTAACAGCAACAAATCTCTGGCCGGGTTTATGAGTCGTGGTGAAGCTGCACCGGATGAGGTCGTGATTGCGGCCTTTGACAGCAGTGCCGACTGTTCGGCTAATTTGAATATTGATCCTGCGATTCTCAAAAACGGTGTAGCCCAATTTGCCAACGCTGCTTTCCAAGGATCCTTGCAGCATACCAAGTTGACGATGAAAAGCGTCTTTGCCCAGGATTACAACCAGGTTAATCCAAAAATACTATGGCAACGCTTCAAGTTGCTTTCCCATCTGTTTAAAACGATGGAGAAAAGCCCCAAAGGCCAGCAGGTCATCGGCGCGGTGCTGCAGACCTTGCAGACGGGTATCGATCAAGTACCGGATGAACTGATCGATGATCTGGTTGTTCAGAACAATGTGGTCAAATTCTGGACCGGAGAAAAAGAACTGCTTGTCGGCGAGACCGACGACAACCTGCTGGATGTTCTCGAACTCGTCAAGGGGCGGTCCGTTGAGCGGAGAAAAAGCAGATCCGTCATCAACCCCTATGGACAGCTCGATTATGAAGGCTATCAAACTCTGGCCGAGCGATTCGATATCGCGGTGGTGGACGCGGAACAAATTGTTTCCCTGTTTGAGAATTGTTTTGACAAACATCATAATTTTCAGCGCGCTCTTTTCGCCAAACAGGTACCTGACTTTATGCGCTTTGAAAAGCATATCTTCGAGATATTATGGGAATTTCTCAAAGAAACACCGGAAGGCAAGGATCGATGGCCTTTATTAAATTCCCTTCAGCTGCTGGTCAATGAAACCCCATTGCGCTTAAACGCGATAAAAATTCTGTTATCGGATTTTATCATGAATCCTTCCGATATCAGATTTCCGGATCGAACTGCCATAATGCTGGTCAACATGTTCCTGCGTACTTACAACAAAGAAAAAAACATGGACATTGAGATTACCCCGGAAGAAGTGCTTCTGGTGCAAGTGGGACTGGACCGGAAAGTTGCCGGCTACGCATCCTGGCGGGTTGAGGGAGAACCGCACAGATTTTTGCATAAAATCATTATGATCCGTAAAAGGCTGATTGAGGCTCTCGAGGCGCACGATGTGCAAGAAAACGAAAACCGTTTACCAGTTCGATTTCTGCTGGCTCTCGAGCGCGAAGTCCATATCTTTCTGGCGCTGGTCGGGGGGGGGAGACTGCTGCCTTGGTTCTGGGGAGCGCTCTAAAGGTGTACGGCAATCCTGATTCACAGGTATATCGCATGAAGGAAAGCGCCGGGCATACGACAGCTCTGATTCAACACCTGGCGGCGCTGATCCGCGGGTTCGGACGAGCGGGCAATACAGAAGATATTGCATTGCTTGATGAGATCAAGCAATATAATCAGGGATTTTTACATTTCGGTGGCAAAGACCAGCGTCTTGAGGCCCAGATTAAGCGCATGGTTGGCCTGATCGATATGGCAAAAAACGAAATCAGCTCGCGGCTGACTCTAGCTGCAAAATCTGCCCAAAAAGCTGCAGTAAACCAGGAGCCGGGGCCGATTGCCGGATCTCAAACACCGGATGGCGAAACTGCGGCTCAGCCGGGTTAAGGTAGCGCGGCGCGCATGAAGCAAAAGTGAGACATGCACATAATTTCATTATTGTCTCCATTTTTAATTTAGTGGCTCGCCCCGGAAACCTTAACCGGCCTGGCTTATTACTTGATCCCGGCCCTGAATTTTTTGACTCTTTCTGTGAACTTGCGGCTGTCTCAACTCGCTTCGCAATGTATAGAGCCTGCGCATAAACTTAAAATTGATCAGAATAAATTACAAAATTGTAGGTCCAACATTTTAAATTTGGTCAATGTTCTTTGAAAAATTGGTTAAAGCAGCAATCTGCTGTGCTTCAGGTTA
>Ga0209149_1000131_pt1 | contig 31693 bp, 5 predicted proteins | sample WorMetTyACAVOLI2_FD_187423 | JGI IMG/M metagenome (GOLD analysis project Ga0209149, IMG submission 187423) | Marine gutless worms symbiont microbial communities from Max Planck institute for Marine Microbiology, Germany - Olavius algarvensis... ... | reverse complement strand
TCGCCATTGCGGGCCCAACAGTTTGGAATTCTCTGCCTGACAGTTTGCGTGATCCAGCTGTTGGGCCTGATCAGTTTCGACGTGACTTGAAAACGCATCTGTTTGAGTGACACTGCGTCTCGTTTATTGCATTAACGGTGTTTTCGCGTAATGCGCTATACAAATCGACATTTTACTTACTTACTTACTTACTTACTTACATAGTCCGGATGCCGGAACCGGAAAATCTGAAAGTTGGAAACACCTTTGTCGGAGGTACATGCGCTCTACCGAGTGTCAAAGTCGGTTAAACAGACATCTCACGCACAGCAGGCTACAGGTGACGGGATGCACTGCAGAGATATACTGCTGACTCCACGTTGTAGTCCAAGGGCCAGGGAGTTTCCCGGGTCTGCTTGACTTTTCTGTACGACGTACGGTTGCGGAGCTACGGGGCGTCAAACTTGCCCAATTTTCGGATTTTGGTTTTTGTCGGAGGTACATACGCTCCATCGAGTTCCCTTCTAGTTTACAATTGTAGTGCAAGAAATCAAGAAATCAGAAGCCGTTAACAACAGCTAATTTAACAAGAAGCTCGACTGTTGTAAAGAGGCCGAGTGATGCAGCCTACGTGTAGTTGAAATGTCAACCGATTAAAATGAAAATTTCAAGAAAATATACCTGAGGGAATGCTGAATCCGGGTATCTTAAAACAATCTGTCTTTTCTTTGAACATTCTTTGTGAGCAGCGATGTAAATATCAAAACTGCCCATACAACAACTGGATTTACCACCGAATACGAATACCTCAGTTAACGATTGTGAATGAGTAAAATTGCTTAAGATGTTTTTGGCAGACGATGAAGACTTGATAGGCTAAAAATACTGATTAATAAAATGAGTGAGAAATCTGATCTTTGCAACTGGGTAGGGAGTGTGTGGTCGACCGCAACAACGACACGAGTCAATGATACCAGAACAGTCATTTTCCCTGTGAAGTGTTCATTCAGATAAAACTCTTTCTTGTGTCATGAAACTTTTACGAAAACAGTCAGCTTCATACTTTTTATTTATTCATGAGCAATGAATTAAATATTGATCTTCAACGGTAAATCCCGTTGCTGTAACGGCACTTTTACTAAAGTCCTTTTTCCTTGCTGCTAACAAAGAATATTTAACGAAAATATCAATTATTTTAAGACACATCGATTAGGAATTCCCTCAGCTATATTGTCTGAAATTTTCATTCAAATCGGTTGATATTTTTAACAGTTATGCAAAATAGTCAGAAGGTTGTTTTTATGAAACATGTTGTATATAACAACCCCCTGTTTTTTTCCACAACCGAGCCAAATCCATAGCGTATCAGGTGGTGTATACGCAAAAAGTCCTCTGTTTACTCACAGCTAAAGCATGTCACAGACGGACACACAGACACACAGACAGACAGACAGACAGACAGAAAAGCGATTTTAATAGCGGAGCGTTTACTAAATAACGCTCAGTACAAACTGTATCCACACTGAAAATAATTTAATTAAACGCTTTTTAAATTTAATAACTTATTCTTACGAGTGAAGTCGTCGACAAACATTTTTGCGTGTGCTATTCACAATAAGTTCTTCTCATGGTACAATAAATTCATTCATTCATTCATTCAATTCATTCATTCAAGTTTGCAGGCATATTATCGTCTATCGGATCGCGCCTCTCGAGACAGCTTTCGGCAGGTCTTATACACCGAAACCATGAACACTCCTTCAGGGAACTTCACATTCAACTGGCCTAATATCACGTTAAAACCTCAAAACACGCACGGAGATGTTTATGACGATAAAAGCACAGCTACAATGCGCAGTTACAAGCAATTGTTTGCGTTGTATTATACAATTTAATGGAATCGGAGGACGTTTAATGACGATATTAACCTATTCATAAAATCTAGCGAATGCGATCCTTGGATCAAAGAATGTTTACTTCAACGCTGCTAAATCCGCAGTAATGTAACCGCACGATAATGATGATTTCAACGGCCGGCTGACAAGGAGGATAGAAGCAAATACACGGTACACAAGTGACTACTGTTTTGAAGCAAAATAAAGCATTATTGTTTAATAATATAAAGTTTACTCTTGTTCTAGCACGTGTTTGTCTCGCGAAGCCCAACAACAGCGTCACTCGGGTTCGACGAGTGAACGCACTGTGTTCGATCGAACGTCTTGAGTGGACGCTCATCAACGAACCGAGATAGGCCTACGATTTGTCTTTTGCCGCAGGAACAACGACATCATCGTCTAATAATAACGTCTATAAGTACGTCGATTAATCCAGTGAAGGACATTCCCCTCCCTCGGACATAATACTCCTGGACATTCCCCTACCCGGACAATTTCCCTCCGGACGTTCTCCCGCTGTTAAAGCGAAAATTTGAAAACTGGCACTAACCCATACTCCTGACCCTAAGCGACCCACGACGTGGGGTCCTAACTTTAACCGACCCACGACATAGGTCGATCCTGACCCTAACCCTAACCGACTCATTAGGCGTGCATGGAATTTCTTTTGAAAACTTGCAATAACTTGTATTCCTGACCCTAACCCTAACCGACCCACGGGGCGGGGAATTTTTTGAAAAGTGGCACTAGCAATTCATGACCCTAACCGATCTACCGCTATCAATTTTGTAGACATTAACGGTAGATCGCTTTATATTGTAGATTGGCAGATGGTGGTGGTGGAAGGGGAAAATGTCCTACACCATGTAAAAAACGGAAGGGGAATTTTTCCAGGAGGCGGAAATGTCCGGGAGACATGTCCGGATCCCGATTAATCGCTAAATCTCGGCGACCCTGCTGCTTTACGTGGCCACTAAAATGTGAAGTGTGGTTCACGTTACCGTTGACAGGCGTGTCCGTATGTCGAACTTCCGTGGCGCCGCCAGCGCTCGTCTGCTGATGCTCAGTTTCCTGCGGCGACCTCGTGACGTCATCAACCTTGGAGATGACGAAACGCGGCAGGTCGGCAGACTGCGCCATGACGTCAGCTAGTGACGTCACTGACGTCGCGGGTCAGATTATCCAGTGAAAATCGCCGTCACTGAGCAACCGGAGACTGTACGAAACAATCGACGAAGTCGTGCGGTAGAGCAAGTCGGCTGCAGTTGACGGCAATCTCGACGAGACGTCTCGACCAACGGCGTTATAGACGGCGATTTCCGGCTGCGCTGCGGACAGCTATGTCCATGCACTCGGCGTCTGCAGTGCGCTGGACGCCGCCGTCGTGACAGTTGTCTGCGCCCACTACATCAGCTGCCAGTGGCACGCGCCGCCGCCGCGTCATCGTGCTACTGACGCTGCTGTGGTCGCTGGCCAGTCCTTCGCTACGTCGCTACACCATTCACTCCGTCAGTCGGCCACTACCTTTCTGATAAATATAGTTGTAGGCGTTGACCGCATTTTGTACCTAGCCGGTGCAAAGGATTTAGACAGAAAATTTAGGTGGGGAACTGGCCCCCTGGTGCGTATCTGTCATTTCCAGAATATAGTAAGAACGTCGATATTTTTAAATCAATTAATTTATTTGATAGCAGGCACGAAGTCCATGACAATATGATACAATTAAATGACAAAAATTTTAAAAAGTTAGAATGAAACGCCACCTCTAAAAGATGTGACTGACATCTAGCTTCATCCAATAGCTGTCTATATTCAGCATTATTACCTCCGACAACGGAGGAGGTAAATGCGTTTGCCCGCGTTTGTCTGTCTGTCTGTTAGCAAGATTACTCAAAAACGCGTGCATGGATTTGGATGAAATGTTGCATGTCGACAGACGTCACTGATTAACTTTTGAGCCCGATCCAGATTATAGTCCGGATGCCGGAACCGGATTGCTTTCTCCGATATCGTATGCGCTGCAACGCGGAATTCTATTACGTCGGGAAAAATCCCGCGTATAGGTATTGGGCGCCCGTCGCTGCAGCGAGGCGTGGTTTTAAAATGGTTTTATTCAGCGCGAGTCGTGGGAACACCTTTGTCTGAGGTACATGCGCTCTACCGAGTACCCTTCTAGTTACCGGCAGGCTTGCGCGTAGCGCAGCCATGCCGGTATTGTTTTACTCAGTGGTCCAAAAATAATAAAAAAAACATTATAAAATTAGACTGGTGGGGCTACCGGATAGTTAAAAAATTTTCAGGATATGTCGAACCGTTTACATTCAATACCGGCGTGTGACAGACAGACAAACAGACAGACGGACGGACAGACATCTTGCCACGGCATAGTCCGCGCTATGCATACGCGTCGCGCGGTAAAAAGACAAATGCAAGTAAAAAACAGTCTCCTCATTCACTACATCACAACAATGTTGCTTCACCAAAGCATTAATATTAACTCAATCTGCCAGAAATAAAGTGTAACACGTAGCTTATCCTCCAGTCAACCGGAATATTCAAAACATCTTCCTGTCATCCCATTGTCCTTCAGAATTTTACCGTGCGATGCTATGCCATGGCAAGATGTCTGTCTGTCTGTCCGTCCGTCCGTCACACGACGGTATTCTGTCAAAACGGCTAAGGGCTAACATATCCTCAAACTTTTTCACCATCGCGTAGCCACACTATTCTAGTTTTTCCACATCAAACGGTATGGCAAATAAAATATGATGATGATATGACAATGTTCCGACGGGGACCCTCCTAACGGCGGCATGGAATGCAAGAGGATATAAAAATCGCAATTTTCGGCCAATATCTCGCTTTATCTCCGAAATGATAAAGATAGAGTCATAGTTACAATGGAAGGCGAATCAGAAACCGTACCCAAGCTTTCGAATGGTACCATTTCGAATGATCTTGAGTGACCTCTAACAGAGATTTCAATGTCACGATATTATTCAACGCCAAATAACTCGAAATGGTACAAGATAGAGCTATACTTAGTTACTTACCATTGCCGACCAATAGAAAGTCATACATGGTCTATCGAACGGCGCCATTTTAAATGACCTTGAACGATCCCAAACCCAGATTTTAAAGTTACGCCATTCGTTGAGGCTAAATATCTCGAAAACGGCTAAAGATACGGCCATAGTTGCTATAAAATGCGAATAGGAAACCACATCCAAGTTTTCGAATGGTACGATTTTGAATGACCTGGAGTGACCTCTAACCGAGATTTCAAGGTTCAACGCCACAACTCGTAAACGATACGAGACTGAGTTGCAGACTACTAGCAATTATGTGAGCCATCGAGTGGCGCCATTTTCAATGACCTTTAGTGACCTCTGATCCAGATTTCAAGGTCACACCAGTATTTAACGCTGAATATCTCAGAAACGGTACGAGATGCAGACAGTTACAGCTAACAGTGACTTATACGCCCTACTGAAGGGTATCATTTCGAATGACCTTGAGTGACTTAGCGAAATATTGAATGACATGCAGCATGCGCGGTCTCTCTGCGACAGCTGAGCTGCTTGTCTGCCGTCACTGTGCAGCTGTAAAATTTCCATAGGGCCTACATCTTCCGCGTTTTCTGGGATACATGTCACTGTTTGATAGCTGTCTTCCAGTCTGTGTATTATGCACTATATACTGACGTCTTCAGGATGAAATAGCTGCTACTTCCTCTGTGTTATTTCCTCATCTCGCACTTTGTTACCTCGCCCCGACGACACATTGTCTTTACTCGCCTGCGTCTGTAGCCGTGTTTGTAACTTCGTTACTAACTCGGCAAGATTCCGTGACAACGGTTACAGCTGCTGCTGTGAAACTTCCAGAGTAGATCGGTAGTAATAATAGGAAAATAATACCATTAAATTTGCCAGGTGGCAGCACCCTGCAGTGGGGTGCGGGAGTATTTCTGTGCCCGGTGCCATTTGTCTATTCATGCTGTGAAAAATAAATGTGCCACAACAGCTATCAGGATATCTGTAAACACTTTTTGCATTACGTCTAAAACAAAAGCGCTTAGATATATTATGTAGTGCAGTTCTGACTTACTGATGTAAAAACTAATGGCCGTATCTCAGCTCCGCGTGTAAAATGCTATAGCACGGCGATAAATTGAAAGTCATTATAAGCCTAATATGACGTGCTTAATTTATAAACTATATGGTAAAGACTTTTGAAAAATGGGTAAGCCGGGGCATCCCTTTGAAACGACAGTCAAGTACATGGTGAAACGAGGTCGAGTGCCTTATGTCATCAACGTCAATTGTTAAAAGTCCCGTTACCTCGCAAAGTCGTTTTAAAGACCCCGCAGTTTTCATATTATTACACACGCTGCACCAATATCGTTCGGCTGTATACACCGCGAATCAAAAAAAAACGAGATACGGCACTCTTGTCCATAATTTCGCCAAGTAATGACCGACATTTAGCGAGCGTTACGTAATACTGAGATCGCTTTTTCGACTGTCCTTCTCTCTCTATCTCTCTTATTATCGACAAACGCAACGCTAGTATGCGTTTTGTCTGATATTAGGTCTGCTGTAATTCTGTGTATGAATCCGGTTACAGATATCTCGGCGACGGTGACACCGATCGGCGTGAAATTTTACATGATGGTACATATCGGTTCCGGACACAAAGCGCGCTACCTCCAGGAGTCCCCAAAATCCAAAATGTTGGCCCTCGAAAAAGCGAATATCTCGAAAACGCAGCGTTACATGACAATTAGAGCTTAACATCAGCTCGACGTGAGCTTGCAAAAATGTAATTCACGGGGCGGTAGCCTCCCAGGGGAGTCCATTATGCGCAAAAATGTGTTGCATTTTTGAGCATTTCTGCAATATCATCTGTGACAAACGCGAGATCACGGACGCGTCGCCTTGCCACGCATGACTGATCGTGTGTATGGCAGCGACGACAGCGCTCTGGTTATATATATCACACGTGTGGACCGACGCCACCACCAGCAGTTATCGATCGGTATTTTGTGAAACACCACCTGCTTTGGACGCCGCCGTTAATTTTGATAGTCTACAGTCATTTTTCGCCATCCCCTGTCTCAGTGTCCGATAATTGTAAACAATCAATAACTGTCTGATTTTTTTACTATTAGCGTTTTACTGACATTGTTTTAAAGCTTGGTAGCGCCTATACCAATGGAAAATATCTTGCAACGACAAACTGCGTATGCAGACGCTGTGGCAGGTCTCCCACTGCCTGCTTTACGCAGACTTTTAAGTCTAACAGTGCTCAACCTTCCACTCTTTGTCAGAGTAACTGAAAATAATGGCTTTCTCACCAAGTCCTTGCTCACGAAGCGTCTGCATGCGCAGTTTGTCTTTGTAAGATAATTTTCCTATTGGCAGGCCCCACCAAGCTTTAAAACAATGTCAGTAAAACGTTAATAGTAAAAAATCAGACAGTTATTGATTGTTTACAATTATTACCTGCGACAAAGGAGGAGGTACATATTTTGCCCGATGTTTCAAGGTCATTTAAGATCAAAATAAGAAAGGGATAAGTGACTAGTTTATTAACGGCACATGAACACAGATAAGCCTCAGGTTATTCAATGCCATTAATGGGCTTCACTCCATTAATGGCATTGAATAACCTGAGGCTTATCTGTGTTCATGTGCCGTAATAAGATAACAAGATGCGAATTAAAAAGAAAATCAACAGTGTCGTAGTAAAAATAGCAAACAGAACGTTTATCGCGAAGCTGCTGCGACGATTGTAACGTGGGGCAAGCACGTCCATCGCCGGCCACCTGACGATCAGAGTTATTCATTACTGTAAGCCAACATCATAATGAATTATTGTCTCTAAGGGAGATGGTGCTGTCAACAGCGCGCAACGCGTCCACACCGAACTCAGTAGGCCTATCGTCGGATCGACGTAGGACCACGTCATATAGGCCTACAGCCGGTTTGCGTTCTGCGTTCGTTTTAGATAATATTTCACAACTGTTTTGATCTCGTATCACTAAGCTTATACTACTTACATTACCAATTTATCGACTATGCCGTATGATCCATATGCGCTATGGACGCCCCTGTTATACCGTGTAATTGTACGATGTGTGTATTTAATAATCAGTTTTCGTGGCGTATTCCTTGTGCATGTGAACTTTATGGTAACACGTTAGCCAGGCCTATGTTTAAAGTGGCTACAAGACTAAATGGCAGTATACGAAATGACCTGTTATTAACTCTTAGACTCCAAAGACAATTATAGTGCCACATCGAATAATACGAAGCTGGTATACTGGCCGTTGATGGGTGGGCTGTTTCATTTGGTACATATAGCGAGGAGGGGCCTGGGCGGGCTGCGGCCCCGGGCCCCGCACAGTCTCCTCATCGCTGTACCAAATGTAACAGCCCACCCATCAACGGTCAGTGTACCAATCACTGTATTGCTATGATGGTCCGTTGCTCTGCGGTTTTAATGTGGCGATTAAAGGGTTCCCGCTCACAAAAGCGAGGGCTTTACGCGACGGCAATGTCCTTCTGTTTGTCTGTTCTTTCGATTTGTCTGTCGCCCGGAAATTTGTTAAGCCATTCACTAGGTGGCAGCACCTGTCGGCGAGTCTTCGTATTGTCTCCGATACACTTGTTAGTTGTTAAAATTATAAATTAGTAAGTATTTATGTAGCTGTGCAGCTCAATACTTCATTTTGCAGCGTGCTACACACTCATGCCTGTGGTGTGGGAAAAAGCGCTTTATATCGACGTCTGCGTATCGCATGCGACTAGAAGTAACAGCAGCGACGTGCTGAGCAGCAGCCGTCGCCGTCGGCACGTGTCAGATTGGACACAAACAACAATCGATCGCAACAACGCCTCAGACTAACTTTATCTCTTCTAGTCCATCCAGCAATCATTCCCATGACCAGGTGCGTGGAGGCGTATCGAGGGTGCGGGCCGCACCAGGCGGCAGTTGCCATGGGGAAGGGCAAACGGGCGAATATTGTAAAAATGCACGTGCTAATTCAGATTGTATCAGTTCTGCTTGTCTGCGAAGAACAAAACAATCAGCTATTGCTAACTGATCGCGCTCAGCATCATATATTAAGAGGGAGGAACGCAACTTCAGACTCATAAAAGGGCTTCGCTCGGTCTACTGCCATGTCAAATTCGGTAAAGCCGTCGCACAGAGGCCACGCGAATTTTGCTAAGTTACTCAAGATCATGCAAAATTACACCGTTGAGTACGGCATGTGTAAGTTCCTATTCCATTTTAACTATGTCTCTTGTCCACTGTCCATCTGACTCAGTTTGTAAATTTTTAATTGTTTTTATTTTTTTAACAGGGGACTAGTAAGAGTCCTTTGAGACCTCATTCCCCCTCCCCCTTAGCATTCAGTCTCTATACTTTTCTACTTTAATATGTTTTTACATGGTTTGCTAATAAATCATCTGTGTGTGTGTACCGTTTGAGATATTCAACGTCAATAATGGCTTGGGTTAGAGGTCATTCATGGCACCATGCGGTTGAGCATACACGACGTCCTATCAATGTGCCATTGTAAAAAGGCCTATATAATATCGTATATAGGCCCACCGTGTTCCAAAAAAATAAGTCCCTTGATGTTTGATAATAATTTTGGCAACTGTGGACCGATTTTAAAATTCTTTCACCAGGTGATTCATAGGAAAATTATCTATGTACACATCACAAAGATTTCCACCTCGCCTGTAATATGTTGCTACACAACCTTGTGAAAATCGAAAATCCAAATGTTTGACTTTGACAGCACCTCAACAGATGGTTGACATGTTCCGAGGACACTTTGAGAACTTGATTTAACATTTAACAGTAGTTAGACAGACTGTCTCAAGACTGCTCACACTGACTGACTGACTGACTGACTGACTAACATTTTGAAGTTTGTCAGACGACGTCTCGAATCGACAGATGAACCTTATTCGCTTGAACATTGTTGCATCATGGCGACTTCTTCACCATGATTATCTTCGCACCGTCTTCGTTCCTTCTATGCTGTAATTCGTATGTTGTACACATTTAAATACAAGAACTTAGCTATCGCAATCAGATCGCGCGTCAGCTGCGCACACAATATGCCGAAGGCATCTATGACAACCCCGTAACCTTGAAATCTAGGTTAACGGTCACTCAAGGTCACTGGAAACGGAACCATTGAGTCGATCATACACGACTTACGATTAGACGAGTTATTGGACGTTGAATATTATCGTGACCTTAAGCGTGGGTCAAAGGTCACTCAAGGTCATTGAAATTAGTGCCATTCGAAAGCTTGGGTGCGGTTTCCTATTCGCCTTCTATAGTAGGCCTAACTATGGCCGTAACTGTAGCCGTTTGTAAGATATTCAGTGTCAAAGAATGGCATGACCTTGAAAACCAGGTTAGGAGTCGTTCAAAGACATTGAAAATGGCGCCGTTCGATAGACCATATGCGACTTTCTATTGGTCGGCCATCGTAAATATAGCTCAATCTTGCAGTGGCGGCGCTAGAACGTCAAGACAGCCAGGTCATTTCCACGTCAGTACGGTCGTAAGGCAGGTCATTAGCTGCGAACTTTGCGAAGGCCTGAAGGTGAAAATTTCAGTCAGCCAGGGCACAAGCCAGGGCGCCAGCCAGGGCAGAAGCTTTTTAGCCAGGGCATTTGACCTGGCACGCCCTGGTGTAGCTCCGCCACTGCTATCTTGTACCATTTTCGAGTTTTTTGACGTTGAATAATATCGTGACCTTGAAATCGGGGTTAGAGGTCACTCAAGTCATTGAAATTGGTGCCATTCGAAAGCTTGGTGCGGTTTCCTATTCGTCTTCTACAGTAACTATGGCCGTATCTGTAGCCGTTTGTGCGATATTTAGCGTCAAAGACTGGTGTGACCTTGAAACAGGGTTAAGGTTCGTTCAAGGTCATTGGAAATGGCACCATGTGATAGACCGCATATGAGTTCCTATTCGCCTTCCATAGTAACTATGACGATATCTTGTATCGTTATCGTTTGCGAGATATAGCGACTTATTGGTAGAAAATCGCGAAATTTTTATACCTCACCTGTATTTAGCGCCACCGCAGGGGGTGACCCCGTCGGAATTTTGTGAAAATGTTTGATGCTGGTAAAACTAGAATGATTGGGCTACCGTATATTGAAAAACTGTGACGATATTTTAAGCCGTTTTCATCTGATACCGGAACGTAACGGACAGACAGACGGACGGACAGACAGATTTGCTATATCAATATCGCGCGTCAGTATGCTGACGCGTGATAAAAATCATGTGCAATATTTTTGTGGCAGGTTACAGAAGATATCACATTAAATTTTATTTAAACATATTAATTGTCACATTCAACATGAAAATTTGGTAACATTTTTTGGATTTTCGACTTTCACAAGGTGTAGCTACGTCAGACCCGCTTAGTACCAGGATGGGTAACCGTCTGTGGACCGGTAAACCATCTCGGTATGCAACCAGCCAGCTAGGTCGACTCAGCCTTCTACCCTCTGTGGGAAGGTAAAATGAGTATCAGCTTTCGGGCTGAGTAATAATAATAAACGGCGATGATGGGTGTAGATTCTGGCAGCCTGTACAGGCGGACTCACAGCCTAAGTCGTCTGGCTTGGTCTTGGGTCGGCGGCCACTTGGCGCCGTTCTACATTCATCAAATGAACCGGGTTAACTCTCGCAATGGCTCTGCAACGATGACAGCACCATAGACATTGCCTTGGATATTATTATTATTATATTCATCATATCATATTAAATTTACACATATTGCAGGTGAGGTGGAAATCTTTGTGACGTCTACGTAGAGAATTTTCTTACGATTCACCTGGTGAAAGAATTATGAAAATCGGTCTACTTTTGCCAAAGTTATATGTAGCATTTTCGGAATATTTGACGTTGAAGAACTTCGTGATCATGAATCAGAGATCAGAGGTCACTGACCCTGCGAATTTATTATACACGATGTGTATAAATTGCTTAAATCTACAGACTGGCGCTATCCTTTCGCTGGTGAAAGTCTACATTCATTTCTACACAGCCAGCGCAGAGAAAAGCTATGTAAGGTAAGGTTGTACGTTACGGTTGTTCAAAGTCGTTCAAGGGTCATCGAAATTTGTACCCACTGAACTAGATAAATATCAAATTCAATGTTTGTACCAATCGAAAGCCCGTAGGCCTACCGTATTGCCATTTATATTACAGTCTTACACTGTAAGTAATAGTACCGGTATTTATTTATAAGGCACAATAATCAAAAGTCACGATGCGCCGACGTAACTCGTTTCACGGTTTCCGAGATATAACGATTTACATACAGGTCGAACATCTGCTTTTTGGAGTTTTTAACCACTCCAGTCTCGTTTGGAGCCAACGCAAGGTGGTTTCGCTGGGATCTAGGGTATGAAGTTGGTATCAGAAAACTAGAGTTCCTGAGCTACCCCACTGTGAAAACGGCATGATCCTACGGTCTTTAGTTTTGACGCATTACCAACGTATGGCAGACACGCCGCCAGTAGCATAGCTGAGGCTTGGAGCTGTGATTGATAGGGCCTACTGACCGTGTTATGGTGTTGGCGTGAGTTGGTGACAAAGGCCCAAGTTGACTGAGTCGAAGTGAATACCCAGACAGCAACACTAGGTCCGTTGTATATTTTTGGACTCCCATATCTCCAAAACTAATCGAGCCAGGAACTGAAATTTGGTAAACTTGTAGCCTGTAGTACGAGTACTATACGTGAAAGAAAATTAACCGTTCGTGTTTTTTGCATCCGAGTGCATTATGCAACGCGAGAAAATGTAGACAATGGGTTAAATAAGCTCTCCACCCTGGGGGCAGAGCTGCTACGCCGCTGCAGGTGCATACAAAAGTGAGTTTAACGTCCCACTTGACACATAAATAGGTCATTTCGCCCATGAGCGAAAGAATAAAAAGTGGTGTATGTTTCCTCAGTAGGCTATGATACTGCATTGTTGTCATACCGTTTTGTACATTATGAAACTAACAGTAGCCTGTGGTATTGCACGTTCGATCCAGTCCTTTGATGGTATCAGACTTATAGGCCTACACGAGAATGACAGCTCAGTCTGTATTCCGCCGAGTTAGCCGCATTCTCCCACCAAACTCCGTATTTTGTCCCTAGAGACCATACTACCCATCGCTACTACTACTGTGTTGTCACGATCCTGACTTTTACAGCAGTGATATAGGCTAATTACAATTATGGAGTCACTATATTTTTTTGCATTTCATCTGTAAGTCTACTGCACCGTTTCATGAAATACAACATTATACAGACTTGACTAAGTGCAAATGTGAAATCGTATCAGTTTTTTTTCATTGCCGTAACTAAAGCATGTTTAAGCTACTCAACAAACATTACATTACATAAAATCGTATTTAGAGTCCCCAAAATCACTAGGACCGCTAGAACACTATATGAGATTAAAGGAGTAATATGGGAGTACAGTTATGAGGGAAAACATTTAGAGAAAAAATAAGTTTTTAAACGGTTACAGAAAACAGGCAGGAGGGAGTCCCCACAGCTGTCTCGTCTAAGCTTGCCTGGCAGTCTGGCCTCGCGGGGGCATAAAAACGACTCGCGGTTTACACAGTGAGACAAAATAGGACGCCTGTCTCGGTCCTGCTCAGTATAGATCAAAGAAAGTTCTCACGAACTTAATTTCACATTGCAACTTCTCAGCTACGCCGCTTTTTAGCGACGTCGCTGTTTGTCAATCTGTCCGTCTATGTGACACGCTTGTACTATCAGTAAACACAGGACTTCTATATTTACTGTACATCACCCGATATGCAAGGTAACTAGCTCGATTGTGAAATAAACAGCGAAAAGACATTCGCAACGGCTTTTCTACAGAGGTCTGTTATCTAAAAGGGGACACGAAAAAACACGATTTGCGACCAATATATCGTTTATCTCGTAAATGATACAAGACATATGGCCATCATTACAATGGAACACGAACAGAAAGTTGCATAGTCTATCGAACGCACCTGTCATTTTCAATGACCTTGAACGACCCAACCAAGATTTCAAGGGTGTAGGCTATGATGTCATTATTCGACACAGAATATCACAGAAACGGTACAAGCAGTTACAATAGAATACCAACAGAAACTTACGCACTATACAACGGTGTAAATTCGAATGACCTCGAGTCGAGGTCATTCGAATGTCCTCGAGTAATTGACAGCAAAATTTCCACCACACGGAGCATCGCGCGACCGCTATGCTACAGCTGAACTTAAACTAACAATATTAACTGTCATTTCACTTCGGCTTCCAGTTCCTTGAATTTCTGCACAAAAAAATGATAAATAATAATATTATTGGTTAGATATTACTGGTTTTACGTTATTTATCTATGCTTTTGAAAGTTTAGCGTGTTAAATGACTCAACATAACCGAGCACAGAATCCCACGTAGGCCTACTGACAACCGTATTATACATGTAGTGAAATAAAATTACGTGCTACTTTCATTCCCACCCTTTATGAAAAACCTTGCCCCACCCCTGTCATCAACACCGCGTCTCCTGTTGTCCTATTTTTGCGTCTCCAGCAGCAGCAACAGCAACACAGAGAGAACTCGAGATTCGTCGGCGGACAGCAAGCAAACGAGCAGTTCCCGCCGGGATTAAGCCTCCCCTCATGGATCGATGAGAGTCCAAGCACCGTCGCAGTCGCATGCCCTGCGAGGATTTTCGCCTCGGTCCCACTCGATCTGTACATGTATCTAGCTGCACAATCAAACTGGCACGGCTGTCAATGCCTATCGACGTAAGCAATGCTACACGCTCCGTAACGAGTAATACCGTGGTGCCTAGACATGTTAAGCTTGCAGTGAATATAAAAAACGGATTTGCGTAAGGCTTATGCGTGTAGCAAATCTCTTACATGGACCAAAAGCTTCTCATTTGTTTGCGCATATGAAACAAGTTTTAAATGGGTATACTTGACGAAAAAACACAAATAACAAAATTCCACAATATGACAAAGAAAGCACGATTCTCAAGTTCGTTTTACTCAACTAGCCTACCCTAAGTAACGAAACATTTAAATGGTATCAAAAATATTTGCGCTGTACAAAACGTCGATTTTATCAACTTACTGTGAACAAATGTTTCAGTTTTTGACGTATCATAAACTATTCAAAATCACTGTCAAAAACAAACTAAACAAAAACTGATTTTCACATGGTATCAGTGGACATATAAACTAAACTCCACCGAGTGCGCACTCTACGGAACTCAGTTATTATTGGGTGTTCTACAACGTAGATGACAAAGTTTAATTTTCGGTAATGCTACTTCAAGACGAAAAGTGGGTCTACAGCACGAGACTGACAAAAATGCACAATTGGCTAAACTCTAATAGTTTATAGTAAGCATTTAACAGCTGGAATGTCGTTCTCGGTAGGCTTATCATAGCCAGCGTTACATGTAAGCTGCCCAACCGATGTACATCTGACACAGGTTGTTCTCGTCGGTTGCCTCTCTGATGAGGTGACTGACGTGACCCTCGACGGACAGCGGCAGTCCACGCGGCTTTGTCTTGCTCTTAAGAATGCCGCGCAGTCGATCTTCGATGTTGTTCACGTGCGTCTGGGCCTTCTCGTTGCGTATCTCGCCTGACTCGGCTGCAGCGCTGTTGCGGCCTTTGGGCGGCTTGCTCCACTCGACCAGAGGGTCGTAGATGAACGTTTTCAGGACGCTCATCAGCGGGTCCATCTGATCACGCATCACGCGCAGTGTCACCTCGCACGAACGGCGGAAGATCCCCTCCGCGCCCAGTGGTCCCATCGCTTCCACCATATTGTGCGTCAATCGGAACGGAACAATCTCCGGGTAGTCGAAAGTCTCGCCCTTGTTGAACAGGCAGTTGAAGTCGACGTGGACGCAGTCTCCGGTCGTCGAATCCAGCAGAATGTTCTCGCCGTGACGATCGCCCAACCCAAGTACGTAGCCGACCATACTCATGACGGCGGCTGTACGACAGTATGCCAGTCGCGCGTTGTACCACGACGTCGGGTCAGGAAATGTTTGTAGGAACCAGTCACCGAAGACTGGAGGGTGGCGCGGCAACAGCTTGGTTCGGTAGGTAGTCAGTTTCTTGTCCAGCGGCGCATTCGGTGGCAGCTGTAGCAGTTTCAGCTCTTTGCCGGACATGTAAAGTCCGAGCTTACGGTACAGTTTCAGCAAGATTGGTCTGAGACCATTCGTGTTTGGGACCCACTCCAGCAGTCCACACTCCTCGTTCAGAGCTGTTACGCTGAATGTCCGTATGTGTAGTGCACGACGCCGCGACTCGGCATCGCGTAGCAAACAGCGGTTCACAATTCCGTTGAATTCCATCAGTCGGGCGTCCTTCCGAAGATCATCTTTCGGCTTGCATAACATCGCGTAGCGGCGCCCGTCGCTGCCGCGCAGCGTCACCTTCTTCGGTCGCTGCAGCGACGCCAGCACGTCAACTGTGTCCTCGATACCCGCCAGGAACACGGCAGAAGTGGCGGCGAACGGCACGTGCGAGGCTGGCGGCACGGGCATCGCTGGAAGGGTCGGCGTCATCTGTGACTGCAGAGGAAGTAAGATGGCGCTGCGGTGAGCATCGTCGACAAGACGTTGGAGTGGTTTGAAGTGCTGCGCGATGCTTAATGTGGTTGCGGCATTGCCACCCTCCACTGTCCGATTGCACAGTTCCAACAGGCGATCCACAAGACGAGTCATATCTGCCAGGAATTGCACAAGTTCCTGTTTCCGAGTCCGACCAAGGGCAAATATCTCTTGACAGCGTCGAACACGGACGGTGTACGACGACTTAGAGACCGACATCATTGTCCAAACACACTGCTGTGGAAACTCACAGAGTAAAGCGGCCAGGATGGACCGAAGCTGTGCAAAAACATCCGCATGTGCGTGACAGATACGTGACACCAGCTGCGGCAGAGCTATCAGGAACTGATACGGCGCAAGTTTTTCGCTGATGACCGCCATTTGCTTATTCAATTTATCTAGCGCTGAACGCATTCCCTGACGCAGAGCCTCCGACGTGGACGACTTCTCTCCAGTACTCTCGGAGGCAACGACTTCGGCGCCGTAATCCAGCCACAGCGTCAACATCCGTGGCATAGACTGGTAGATGTGCTGGCTGCCGTACTGCAATGACTGCCCGAAGAACTGAACCACCTGCGTGATGAAGTCGCCACGCTTTTCCGGCCGATCAACAACAGCCATCATCACCTTGTCGTAGTAGGTGGCGACGTAGAAGAAACCATCCTCCCATTCAGCGTGAACCTGCGTCACTTCCTTCAACTGACGCACGACAGCATTGCTTTCGCAGCTCGCCGTCTCGTCACAGTAGCGTCCGAGCTGTAGCAGCATCCTGGCGCACGTCAATCTTGCCGCCTGCTCCGCTTCACTCACCGATGCTGACACTGGAACGGACTTGAAGCGGCTGGCGCGGTCCGGGAAGATTTCTTCAGCGGCCTTCTCGAGACAGGACTGCGCACGGTCGTGGTCGCCTCGGTCCCACAACCACTGTGCTTTCTCAAGATGAAATTCCGGTAGATGGAAATCAGCAGCACTCAACAGCGAACTCTGTGCAGTCTGGAGCAGTCCACATTCGCGTGCTACACGGGCACTCTGCAGCCAGCACTGCCCAACCTCGGTGACGACACACAGCCCACGCTCAGCACTGGCCAGCTGCAAGATGATACGGCGCAGATTCAGGATTGGGTCCTGGTATCGATATGATACCTGGCAGTATTGTAAACGAGCCTGCCAATGCCTCGATAGCGTACTAAGGCCCATCTGAGATCCATCTGTAGTGTTAATGAAGCATGCCTTTCTGTAGGCTGGCTCAAAGTTCAGCAGGCAGCGCAAACCCTCCTCCAGTTCGTTCAACATATGAAGTCGGACAATATGTTCATATCCACGTTGATAAGATCCAGTCTCCATGCTGGCAGCTGACAGTGGTGCCATTTCCTCCAAGCGGAGCACATTCAGCTGATTACAGAAAGCGGGTTCATCCTTGACCTTGGCAGCAAGCAACAGCTTTCCAAGTCCAGTATTCCAGGTGACGGTAGTTGTTTCAGTGCTGACGTATTGCTGCAGCTTTTCCCACTGCCCCAGACGCCAGGCCGACTCAATCCGACAAGCATTCAACTCCAATGACCATGACGGATGATCTGAAATCATACCACTTGCAAGATTCAATGCCGAGTTTAGTTCTCCAAGAGCCAGCTGGTTACAAAGAAGTCCTCGGCGAAAGACAATGTTATCTGGTTGAGATCGGATTGCATGTTCATAGCACACTGAGGCATCAGACAGGCGACCAACACTCTCAAATGCAAGTATCTGTTGCTCAAGTGAAAGTGGGACGTTCTGCACTGCTATGATTCCGGCAACACCATCAGGTTCATCAACAGCAACATAAAGTTTCAGAAGAAAATCCAAACTTTCAGGAGCATTCCGGGGCATTCCTGATGCAGTATATGAACGGATATGAAGCTCATGGTGCATAAATGCACGCATGTATGCTCCACAGTTATAGGAAGCAAGAGCTAGCACATCCTGAGGAATACAGTCTAGAAAGGTCTTCACTGTAGAATAATCTTTGTCACTATCGACAACTGACATATTACAGTCAGACGCTGAGTTATTCGAAGCGCGTGTGGTGCCTTTGCCACTAGATGCAGTACTGCTTGTTGATGGTGATTGCAGTGAAAGCACAGTTTGACGATGACGTAACCAGCGTGTGAGGTGATCAAGTAAGGAAAATACAGTTTGAGCAGACATGTGTCTTAAGTCAGTCAGCTGACCAGTACGAGAGTTTGGCTCTTTGATGTCATTAAGTACAGCTAATATTTCCTGCAGCAGTTTTGAGCGAGCTTCCTCATTGCCATCAAGAATAACTTGAGCAGCAACATGTGGAAGAATATGCACAGCAATATTGCTATCACCTCCCTGTTTGACTACACCACGGCATGCTTCAAACACTCTACGACTGACATCATGCTCCAGTTTTGTTCCAAGGTAACTGGTCAATGTGCAAACCCAAGATTCAAAGTTTGCTCCTTTACGACTGCGATAGATGGGATAGATAAGTGTAGATGAATTGGACACAAAGTTAAGCATGTACCGAGATTGTGCCAGTGGGGTAAGAATTTCCTGTATGTCGATATTGAAGCGTTGCCATAATCGACCACTGCCGTTGTTGCTAGATCTACTATTACTGGGTTCATTCAGTTCTGTGCAAATATTGTAAATGCGTATGAGCTCCTGAAGTGCATATGCTACACAGTCTTGTGCTGTCCTGTCCTCGGCTCCAAGAAAAGCTTTAGCTAGTTCATTGATAAGTTCAAATGCAAAGCCGTCATCTACCATACACGAAATAAACTTTGGCAATTCTTCTTTCGGCTGATTTGCCACAAGTTCCAGCCGACCAGGATCTACAGCACCAATCTCACCTAAACATTTGCCTATGAGACCTCGAGTGGTTGGATCAGGTTCACGGCAGCCACTCAGCAGAACAGTCACCAACTGTGAAATAATTGGATGGGCAGTTTCACTACTCAAAACTAAACTGTGCAGAACATCTTTGTTCACCTGCAGAGAATGTATCAGTTTGCTCAGTGCCATGTGACGAATATCAAGCAGCTCATGACTAATGCCCTTTATCAGATATTCGATCTGCAGCTGTAAGTCACCACTGCTGTAAACAGCATCCACAAATGGTCGAAGAACAGAGTTAATACGTTGCAACTCAAATGTGTCTGGCAAGAAATACAACTCGTGTAAATGCTGTTTCAAAACTTCCTTGTTGTCAACTATAAGAAATTCAAAAATCTCTGACACCTTTACTGGCTCTGTCTTCAGAAGTGGCAGCAAGTTGGCAACTATTTGTGATAACATAGGTCCAAGAACATTGACATCTAGAAGACGAACAAAACAGTTCCAAGCTTCACAGCACAACTCAGTGAACTGCCGGTCCTGAAACTGCAAACCAATCCGCAGTGTGGTCATGATGTGCATCCGAACAGTCGTAATGTGCTGTGGCCCCATCAGTCTCATCAGCTGGATAAGACTTTTATATGCCTGCCTTTTGTCTCCAATTGGGAGAGTTCCGTCCTTGAGATGCTTGTCAAAGTACACAAGAATCCCAAGAAGATTTGGCTGCAATAATGAAGCAAGTTGTTCGTTTGTAATGAGTGAAATGTCCATTCCCTCAAAACTTCCTTTAGCTTGTAGCAAACTTTTTAGTCCACTTAATACTTGCCCGTGATACATGCTAAGGTGCATTAAAAGCAAGCTGTCAATGTGGTTGCCAAGCCGAAGCAGCCGCGTAAGTGTCAACTCCATTTCACTTTCAATATAAGAGAAGACTTTCTGCGTTTCTTCAGGGCCATCACATGAGCAAACAATGTGACAGAACACGTGACCAATTGTGCGAACGATAACATTCTTGTGATTTGGATCATCCATAAGCCGTGAAATAGTCTTCATAAGCAAAGATGCTGTCGGGGATGCCTTCCGAACAATATATGGTATGAGCAGATGCTCAGTAGCTTTAAGATATGACTGAACATCTTCAAATGAAAACACATCAGCAACCTTTTGCAAAACTTGTGCTGAATCCAAACTGGGCTTTGCTGATTTGGTGGTATGAAGGCAATGCACAATCGAATAGCTTATCTCTTTACCAAACTTCATATACAACTGCGGAAGACTGGTATTTCGACTGTGGGAGAGTTGCTTCATCTGCTGGCGAGCAACAGCTTCAAGAAGTGGAAAAGTTGGGAAAAGAACTTCATTCAGTAAGGCAATGATGCAGCTCAACAGAAGATCATTCTCAGCCAATGTGGCAATCTCACCAATGCTTGATAGTACCATCTCGTTCACTGTAGTGCATGTTCGGCACTCTACAGCCATCTTCTCGATAGGCAATGCATTCATTCTGGATGATATTTTGGCATCAGGTGGTGGAATAAGGTGCTTAATATTGCTATAGAATGCCACTCGCACTTCAGAATCAACATCCTGATGCATAGCAAGAGCCAAATTAACGAGATCAGTCACTGTGCCTACATTCTGCCAATACCATGCATGTTGAAACAGCTGTGAAAAACTGCTAACAAGTTGTACTTTTATGTTTCTGTCATCGGCAGTTGACAATGCTGTAACAAGAGGGACTAGCATACTGGCATACTCACATGACATCACACTGAAAGACTTTTTTGATTCTGCTGACAGTCTGCAGAAACTGCAGTCAAGCAGCAGAGCTTCAGAGACACAGTGACATGTCTTGGGTAAAGAGCTTCGGAGCAGTGTCGACGTTGCCGAGAGCACACATGCAATACGACCGGTAATTCCAGCGACTGTTTGCTTCACATCTGTTGACAAAAAAGGCAAAACTTCCAGCAGTACATCAGTCAATAGGTGATAAGAACTGGGTCCAAGAATATGCAGCATAGTTGGTAAATTTGAGACTGCAATAGCACGGATGACATCTCTGCTGTCACTGGCGGACTGGCAAATGATATGCTTACGCCATCGTGGAGCAACATGGCGTGGAATTATGCATAAAAGTTTCAGCACATCAGCAATAACTGTGACTTCAATAGTATCACTGATCACTTTTGAAATGGCAGTAAGATGCCGGACGTCCGATGTCGTCTTCAAGTCCAGCCATGACACTTCAGATATGAGCCATGGTAGTGACAACACTTCCAGCAGCTGAGGTAAAATATCCGAGACAGTCTTTCCAAGATCATGCACAAATAAAAGTGATCCAACTGCGTTAACAATGGCATGATATCCAGCCGAAATACTATAAACATCTGGCAAATCAGCAGAGCATTCCTGCCTAAGATAGTTGATCCAAGCACTGATCATATGATTCATGAGAACGACATCAAAAAACTCCACAAATGTATGAGATTCACAGCCCTGAGTGTGCAGCACCTGACGGTATGAAGCAGTGCAACGAGCTAACACCTCTGTCACAACACTAATGCCTCTGAGGCATGCAAAGTGAGCTGTTTCGTTCACACTTAAACTTTCAAGCAGTGCCACAAATCTCTGGTACAACAGCGCAGCAACAGTGGATCTCTCAGAAACCATTACAGATGTGCCTCCAGAACTTGGCTGGCAAATGCCATCTTGCACAGCAACAGATTCGCTAACTTCATTGACGCCTTTCACAATAACAGCAGGATTTCCTGCTACATTTTTGTGGTAGAAATGTGGTGGTACTGCACAGCCCATAAGCTCAAAGTGAATTATTTCGTGCATTATTACAACTGCAGAAAGACCATAAAATGCCCGATGCATGCCTGTTTCACTCACCAAACTCTGGACAATGTCAAAATGTACATCTGCTTGGTATCCAACGTTTCTGACAACATTTGCCATAGAACGACAAAGGGCACTGCAAAGACTTACTGTTTGTAGTCTGGCAGTGCCATGTTTGGCAACAGACAGCATTATTCCATTGCTAGTAAATACCTCATACACATAATGATATAGGAGATTAAAATGTGGCTGCAAACTGTCGCCCTGCAAAAGGTCCTGCATAGTTTCAATGTTTTCTGCAAGCGCTTCCTCAAGTTCAGAAAAGTCACCTTCACAGTCAGTAAATCCAGAACATAACATGTTCGCTAGCGCAGAAAGACAGTTTATAAAATAATCCAGAGCAGCAGCCGGCGGTATACTGAGCACAAGCAACTTAGAAGTCAATCTTAGTGATGCAGTTTTTAGCTGGACATTACCAAACTCCAACTGGCAGACGACGACTGACCACAGAATACAGCAGTCATTTGAATTGTCTACGAAACTGATGTGATCAAATGCAGAGAGGTGTAACTCCATGTGTACATCTTGCAGGATTTTTGTGACACTAGTCTGCAGCTGCTGGCAAGACTGAAGACTGCTAATGACTAATGGTCGTTTTGTTAATATCAATTCATTTGCTTCAGTACGAAAACACTCCAACGGAGATGAAAACTTTGTGATCTGAAAGACTTTTTCCGCACTGCTACCATCAAAAAAATTGTCATGTATCTTGCACAGGTCAGCAAGTAGAGCAATGAACTCAGCAGCAAGAGAACGAAACGCGTGAGGGTTGTGTGTCGAGGTTGTCTGAAGAATTCGCAACAATACTTCACATGTCTTAGTATGAATAACACAACCATCAGAAACTGCCAGAATTCTCAACAGGTGTGACGTTACCCAACATGTCAGTGAATATGGTTCTGAATCGTGTAGGACATCTTTAGACTCATGGCAACTGCTACCAGAAGCAGAATTTTCCAACGTTGTGTTTACCTGAGAACCTTGCGTGCACGCACCAGATTGCGGCACAAACATATCAGGAAACTGGCGAAGAGCATCTGTGATGAAGTCTAAACCAGTCAACAAAGGAGAATGTTTAGCACTGTCTGAAACTTTGCCAATGTCAGAGAGGATGTCATTGACAGAAACGACCACCAGATTTCGCCAAGTGTCAAACTCCATCATATACACAACTCAGTGCACGTTGAACAACCACCTGCCACATGAAAAACAGCAAGGTCATCATCTGGTTGAATATCTGATATGCACCTCAATATTAAAATGACGGCCTTAAGAAATCAACAAAACTCACATAACCTTGGCCTTTTAGCATACAATTAGTTACAATTCAACGAGAAATGATGGCATAGACCAATGTCATGCCACTACATGGACCAGGCACTATGATGGCCGCCCAAAAGTGTGGCATTCGTCAGTTGCTGTTTTGTGCTGCTGCTGGATTCGATTACATTTAGTAGCAACCTTTTGGCAACGTGCTTTGATATTTGTACTCACGGCAAGTTGCGACTGGTTAATTGCAGTCCAGAGTTTGGCATAAGATTACTCAGACACTGTAAAAGTATCATTTCAGTTATAAAATAGCTAAGACGGCCTTCAAGGTCACTCTAGATTATCAGCAATGGCGCAATTCAACAGGTCACATATCTCGTTGTTAGCAGTCTGCAGTAACCACATCTCTATCTCACACTGCTTCCGATATATATTAGGCCTCAATTTTATTGCAATAGGTGTGATGTTACCGAAAATAGAGACCACGCCCTCTTCAGCCAGTGCAGCATGCAGCCCACTGTGGAAATAACAGGCTGACAGTGACCATTAAGACATCGCCATTTGTCTATGAAATATAAGCTGAATGCACACGACCAAAAATGGCCTTGAACGGTCCTTCCAGTCAAACACAACAGCAGAAACAGCAGCTCACGTATGACATCCGATCATTGTAGTTAATTTTGTACCTGCTTTATTTTGAGCTATTGACCCTGAAAACGTTTGTAGTACCTCCAGTGACATTCCAAGGTTACTCAAGATCATCGGCAATGTCACCATTAAATACACTGCACCCGACTTTCCATTCGTCTTCTGTTGTAACTACTGTCCTATCTACATATCGTTTCCAAGATAAAGCTCAATATTGGTAAAAAATTGCAAATTCTGTAGCCTATAAAACGCTGTCCTGAGAGCTGACCCAGTTGGAATTTAGAGCAACTCAAAACTGTGTTATTACACCATAACACAACCATCCTGTCAAGATTTGACAAAAGTAAAATGCAGCGTCTCCGAGATCTCACACCCAAGAAAAAATATGTAAAAATTAGTAAAACATAATGTCCGTTGATCACATGATCGCACGGGAATAAACAGGTAACTACTAACTACAGCACAAAATGTAAACTTTATGACTTTCCATTTTGGAGCTGCAGATAATCAATAGACAATGAACATAATGTGTTGTGTGCTCTTCCCTTTGGGGCATGCTGCATAGCGAACAATTTTTATAAGTAAAAAACAAACGTTTCTGTGCATTAGAGAAAATATTCCACAGTTAATACCTTAGAAGTATATTTTATGTAGTGTTAATCGAACCAGAAAACTAGCCACCAAATAGCACGGAGTGCCAAAAGACCTGACCCACCCACAAAAGTGTGTACTGTTAGACTGCTGGAGTGCTGGTATCAAATAAGTCAAGTCGTAATGAATGGGTGATAGACCAACAGAGGCGGTTCTGAGCCAAATCTGCTGCTTCGGGGAAAATAAGATGGTGTTGTTTCAGATCATGTTGGACGGTGCTGAGCCATGTGATGCAGGGACGACCTGGTTGTCTTCTCCAGTCTGCCGGAGGGGAGGCTAACAGGATCCTCTTGGCATCTGCGTTCTCGTCCATGCGCATAATATGCCCAAACAGGGTAAGTCGGCATGACTGGATTATAGCAGTGAGTTTGGGTTGCTTCGTTAGCCTCCATACATCATCGTACATCAACTGCATTAGGAAAACAAAAAACATGTTCCATGGAATGCGGATATATGTCCCATTACCGAAATTCTCTGTAAAACTGCTTCAAAAATTTCACTGAAATTGGGCAATTTGCTGTTGAGTCATGGCCAAAACAATAATTTTTGCTGTGCAATGCTATGTGAGGCCTATGCCGTTCTGCAGTGTCTGCTTGTCCATCTGTCACGTTCACGTATTATGTCGAAACAAATAAATACATCTTCAAAATGTTTTAACCATCTGGTAACTACACTATTCTAGTTTTTCCACATCAAATGTTATGGCAATTTTCTGATTGGAACCCCCCCCCTAACTAGGGTGTAGAATTCAGGTGGAGTAGGCAAAAATTGTGATTCTCTAGCAATATCTGGCTTTGGCACCGATGACTGGTAAAGTGTGATCAACATAGTGTGATCGTGGGATAGTGTTTAACTGCAGATGCTGACGATAACGGCTGTGCATCCGTGAACCTTGTTTATGACAGCAAGGCTCGACTTCGCTTTTATCAGTCAATGAGTAGTAGGCCGAAGAGAACAGAACAGAATTTAATTGTACGCATTAGTAAATCTGAAGCCGAAGTACTACTACTATTCAAAATGCCAGGATTATAGTGCAACCATCACACAGTTGCGGGGGCACTTTACACAGCTCGTATGCAATAGCTAGTAATAATTTGTAAAAGACAGCATTTGAGGTATTATACTGTTGAAGCTAACTACACTTGTTAACAAGAAGCTCTGCTGTCGCAAAGAGGCCATGCGATGCTTCGTGTCTGTATAGCTTCAATACAAAACGTCGAGCGCAGTCTTTATCATTAGTTGTTTTGGCTTCAGATAGCGTACAATTAAATTCTTTTCTGTTCTGTTCTCTTCTCTTTGGCATACTCGTTTATGCTGCATGCCATCACAAACAAATGTTCGCTCGTGAGTCGCCGACTGTGCGATCTACACTGTATGGTCGTCAGTAACTGTTTTTGTCACTTCGTAGTTCGCACGTCCAGCAATCATCGATAGCCAGTGGTGCGTGGCCGACTGTGTCATATACTCAGCTTCGTCGTCCGTAAATGTTTTTGGCACTTCACACGTCCAGCAATCTTTGATAGCCAGCTATTAGACCAGAATCGCGATTTCTGCCTATACCTCACCTGCATTCGATTCCCCGTTAGGGGGGTTCCCATTGGAATATTGCCACCCCGTTTGGTATGAAAAAACTAGAATGGTGAAAAAATTTCGAAGATATCGTTATTCGTTTTGACGCAACTCACGAACGTGACAGACACACAGACACCGCATGACGGCATAGGCCGCGCTTATGCATAGCACTGCGCGGCAAAGATGTTCATATTTGTTCATCTGGCTGTCTTCGAGTTCCAAATGCTGCTGCCTGCAGTGTATCAAATTTCATCAAAACTGGACGATTTTTTGGGGTCATTCAAAATGACACCCGGGAGTATGTGTAAGTGCCTAAATCCATTGTAACTATGACTCTATCTCGTACTGTTTCTGAGATACTTGAAATTTTGGGTAATTGAAAATGGTGCCATTCGACAGATCATGTGGGACTTACTATTGCTCTGCCATTGTAAGTATAGCTATTTATCTTGGTACCATTTTCGAGTTATCTGACGAGTTCCCATTGGCGTTCCATAGTAATTATGGTCCTATCTTGTATCACTGCTGAGATAAAGCGAAAAATTGGTAGAAAATCGTTATTTTTTCACACCACATCTGCATTCGATGCCCTGATCACCATCGGAATATTGCTATACAGTAACTAGAATAGTCTGATGATATGCCTAGCCATTCTGACATGATACCACCATGTGATGGACAGACAGATGGACAAACAAACATCTTGCATGGTAAAAACTGAACAATTTGATAAATGAATTGCCTTTTCACATACAGGAGTTACATATTGGATTTCTACATCTGGTTTCGATTTCAACCACATCAACGCAGTCGACATGTCATTCTGGACCAGTCTCCCAAATTTTATCCAAATCGGACCACCCTCGGCATAAAAAAATGACGTCATGTCGATTTTCAAGATGGCGGATCTGGCCATCTTGGATTTTATGGGTCCCGTAATGGGTTCTTTGAAAAGCCCATGTACGACTTCCTATAGGTCGTCAATAGAGACCATAGCTCTAAATTGCTTAGTTTTTGAGAAAATCGTGTTTTTTGCATTTTGGCGACAGACAGACAAACGAACAGAACCGATGCACTAAGCCGCTCTCGCTATCGCGAATGGCGGCTTAATAGCTGTAGGATCATGCACTGATGCAGCTGTCACCAATAAACCGTAACCATCAGGTAGCCTAAAGATTCTATTTTTGTGACACCAAATTTCATTCCCATCACAGGGGAACCCCTTGTGAGGGCTTCAAATTCAAATCAGACTAGGGTAAGTAAAAATGCCAAAAAAAACAGAGGCATTTGATCAATAAATCATATCTCAGAAACGATAGAACTTGACAGGCATATACACTGTGTTCAGAAAAAAAACCCACTTTTGTTTTCTTGCATAACTATTACAAGAACTTAGCTATCGCAAACAGATCGTGCGTCAGCTGTGCACATAATACGTCAGGATCATTTATAGGTCTAATTACCCCGTGACCTTGAAATCTAGGTTAAGGGTCATTAAAAGTCACTGTAAACGGAAGCACTGGACACTTCATACACATCTTATTAGTAATCGAGTTATTTGACAGTGAATATTATCGTGACCTTGAAATGTAAGTTAGAGGTCAGTCAAGGTCATTGAAAATGGCACGGTTCGATAAACCATTATGACGTTCTATTAGTCCGCCATTGTAACTATAGCTCTATCTTGTACCGTTTTCGAGTTATTTGACGTTGAATAATATCGTGACTTTGAAATCTGGCTTAGAGGTCACTGAAGGTCATTGAAACTGGTGCCATTCGAAAGCTTGGGTGCGGTTTCCTATTCACCTTCTATAGTAACTATGGCCATATCTGTAGCCATTTGTGAGCTATTCTGCATCAAAGAATAGTGTGACCTTGAAAACAGGGTTACGGTCCGTTCAAGGTCATTGAAAATGGCAGCATTTGATAGATCGCATGTGAGTTCCTATTACTCCATAGTAACTATGGCGATATCTTGTATTATTTGCGAGATGTTGCAAGTTATTGAATCGGCAAATTTTTATACCCCACAGGTCTGTATTTAGCGCCCCCGCAGGGGATGACCTAGTCAGAATTTCGTGAATATGTGTGAGGCTGATAAAACTAGAATTACTGGGCTACCGTGTGGTGAAGAAACTATGACAATACTTTAAGCCATTTTCATACAATACCAGAATGTAACGGACGGACAGACAGATTTGCTATATCAATATCGCGATAAGCATGCTAATGCACGATAAAACTATTTTGAAAATTTCAGCCAAAATAGTTAACGAAATGCTGATTCTAACAGCTTCTTAAATATTCTTTGCTAGCAGCGATGTAAACTGGACGTCAGTAACAGTGTTGTTACAGCAATAAGATTTACCAATGTTAGAGATCACATTTTTTGTGACAGCAGTAGCATCACTGACTTGACCACACAATCCTCACCCCACTGCAAAGATCAAAACGATAACAAGAATTTAGCTATCGCAAACAGATCGCACGTCAGCAGAGCACACAATATGCTAAGGGCATCTATAGGCTTAAATATTACACCATCAGCCTGAAATCTAGGATAAGGGTTACTCAAGATCACTCGAAACGGAACCACTGGATAGATCATACATGACTAAGTACTACAATTAATATTATCGTAACCTTGAAATGTGGGTTAAAGGTCACTGAGCGCATTAGAGGCGCTTTTTGCGACGATGTGCTATATAAATTCACATTTACATTTACACTGAAAGTGGTACCATTTGAAAGCTTGGGTGCAGTTTCCTATTCGCCTTCTATAGTAACTATGGCCGTATCTTTAGCCATTTCAGAGACATTCAGCATCAAAGAATGGCCTGACTTTGAAATCTGGGTTTGGGGTCGTTCAAGGTCATTGAAAATGGCGCAGTTCGACAGACCATGTGTGACTTTCTATTAGTCAGCCTTTATAACTGTAGCTCTATCTTGTACCGTTTTTGAGTTATTTGACGTTGAATAATATCATGACCCTGAAATCTGCCTTAGAGGTCACTCAAGGTCATTGAAACTGGTGCCATTCAAAAGCTTGGGTGAGGTTTCCTATTCGCTTTCTATAGTAACTGTGGCCGTATCTGTAGCCGTTTGTGAGATATTTAGCGTCAAAGAGTGGTGTGACCTTGAAATCAGGGTTAGGGTTCGTTCTAGGTCATTGGAAATGGCACCATTTGATAGATCGCATACGAGTTCCTATTCGCCTTCCATAGTAACTATGTCGCTATCTTGTATCGTCTGCGAGATATAGCAACTTATTGGTAGAAAATCGCCAAATTTTTATACTCCACCTGTATTTACGATATCGCCCCCGCAGGGGATGACCCTGTCGGATTTGCGTGAAGATGTTTGATGCTGATAAAACTAGAATGATTGTTATGGTGAAAAAACTATGACAATATGTAAAGCTGTTTTTATCTAATACCGGAACATCACGGACAGACGGACGGACGGACACACAGACAGAATTGTTATGTCAATATCGAGCGTCAGTGTGCTGACGTGCGATAAAAATCTCGCACTGATATTTTGATCAATGTATACCCCATCAAGACTTCATCTTCTGTGAAGAACATCTTGAGCAAGTGTTTTACTATGTAATTTTTACTGCGTGACGCGTATGCATAGCGAAGGCTATGCCGTGGCAAGATGTCTGTCCGTCCGTCCGTTCGTCTGTCACATGCCGGTATTGAGTCTAAAAAGTTATAGATATCCTCAAGGTTTTTTTTCACCATCGGGTAGACCCACCATTCTAGTTTTCCCATACCAAACGGGGTGTCAATATTCCGATGGGGACCCCCCTGTCGGGGACGTAGCCGTAGAATGCAAGGGGATATGAAAAAATGACGATTTTCGAAACATATCGGGCTTTATCTTGGAACTGATGCAAGATAGAGCCATAGTTACTATGGAAGGCAAATAGGAAACTGCACCCAAACTTTTGAATGGTACCAGTTTAAATGATCTCAAGTGACCTCTAACCCAGATTTCAAGGTCACGACTCACGATATTATTCAACGTCGAATAATTCAAAAACGGTACCAGATAGAGCTGTATTCAATTACAATGGTGGTCAAATAAAGTCATATATGGTCTATCGAACAGCGCCATTTTCAATGACCTTGAACAACCCCTAACCCAATTTTCAAGGTCACGCTATACATTGACGTTGAATGAACATCTCATAAACGGTTAAAGATATGGCCATAGTCACTATGGACGGTGAATAAAAAACTGCATCCAAGCTTTCGAATGGTACCAGTTTGAAAGACCTCGAGTGACCTCTAACCCACATTTCAAGGTCACGATATTATTCAACGTCAAATAACTCAAAAACAGCACAAGATAGAGCTATATTTACAATGGCGGACAAATAGAAAGTTGTATGTGATCTATCGAACGACGCCATTTTCAATGACCTTGAACAACCCCAACCAAGTTTTCGAGGTCACGCTATTCTTTGATGCTGCAATCTCATAAACAGTTAAAGGTAGGGCATTACATACTATGGAAGGTGAATAGGAAACCGCACCAAAGCTTTCGAATGGTACCAGTATGAATGACATTCAGTGACCTTTTCAAGGTCGCGATTATTCAACATCAAATAACTTGAAAATGGTACAACATACAATGGCCGACCAACAGAAAGTCGTGTATGATCTATCGAACGGCACCATTTTCAATGACCTTGAACAAACCCTACCCCCAGTTTCAAGGTTACACCATTCTTTGACGCTGAATATCTCATATACTGTACGACATACAGACATAGTTACAATGAAATACCAATAGGGACTTACACACGCCCTACTCAACAGTGTCATTTCGAATGACCTTGAGTGACTTTGACTTAGCAAAATTTTCAATGACACAAAGCGGTCTCTGTGCCAGCTGAGCTTCTTGTTTTTCACTCACATCCATTTAATGAGATGTTTATCGTCAATGGTAAATCTCATTGCTGTACTGCAAAGTGTCCACATACATGTAGTACATTTCTAATTTAAGAGCGTTAAAACGCAATTCACAATTTCCTGAATCAGTAAAATTACTGATTCAGGAAATTGTACAGGAAAACAAGTTTGGATGCTTTATCCGTCTCTAATTGATTATACAGTTTCAAATGAACGAGTCAGTATGATGAACAAGAGCTCAGCTACTGCCGAGGATGGCCGACCGTACGAGAGCAGTTAAAACGACTTTGTTTACATCGGCGTTGCGTAGAATATTTAGCAACCGGTAA
>Ga0209149_1000130_pt1 | contig 31777 bp, 31 predicted proteins | sample WorMetTyACAVOLI2_FD_187423 | JGI IMG/M metagenome (GOLD analysis project Ga0209149, IMG submission 187423) | Marine gutless worms symbiont microbial communities from Max Planck institute for Marine Microbiology, Germany - Olavius algarvensis... ... | reverse complement strand
CAATTCCGCAGGAATAACGATGTTGTTGAGTATAGAATCTCATGGAGTCTTCTCCTTTATTGGTTTAGGTGCCTTCCAGCTTACCGCTTCGGCGGTGAGCTGGGGAGGAGGCTCAATGAGTATCAAACGAATGCAGTCCTACGAACCGGGAGAAATTCTCTATTCTCAGGGCGACCCGGGTAACGGCATTTATTGTATTCAATCGGGTCTTGTCGGCTTGCGGCGCGTCGACGTGCACGGCACTTCCGTGTTGCTGCAGCTGTGCTCGGAGGGCACGACGGTCGGATATCGCACTTTTTTAACCCGGCAGGCGCATTCTAATTCGGCTGAAATTCTGACCCCCAGCAATGTCTGTTACATCACGCGCGTGCAAATCGAAAAACTGCTAACAGCTAATCCGCGACTGGGCGAATGTTTTCTGAAACACTTCACGGAAGACGCCGCCGAAATGGAAAACGACTATGTCAGAAGCATGACCATGGCCATGAAATCCCGGTTCCTGCATCTCATCCTGGTATTTTACGGGCGTTTGGGATATGAGGACAAAGACGGAACGGCAACCGTCGAGCTACCGGTAAAAAGAAGCGAATTGGCCGAGTTGATCGGCGTTCGGCCCGAGTCGATATCCCGCCTGATCGATAAACTCGAAACCGACAACCTGATGTACTTCAAAGACCGGCGAGTCCAGATTTCGGATGTGACCACAATCCTGGATCAGGTTGGCGCGGAAGTTTAGCGTTCATGGCTATTTTTCCCGTCTGATCGAAGATTCGATAATCGGTACCGATTCAGGGAGGCGAACCCCCGGCCTACTGTTTACAAGCCAGCTTGTAAATCGCGCTCCATCCTGCGCCTGCAAGCCAGTTTCCCCTTAAAATCGATTATGGCTAAGCCGTCTCGCTAGCGCTTGTCTGCGTCTTTCAAGCCAGGCATCGGAGGGCGGAATAGCTGCACGAATCTCCGCCCCCTCAAAAGGTATGCCCTTACATTAACCCGGCGACAATATATATTGTCGCCGGGTTAATAGTTGCTTATTTCGGTAAACCACCCCATTTAGCTGCTTACCGATTGTTCGTGTGACTTCACCGACCGAGACAGCGCCATGAAATTCGACAATTCCTACGCCCGCCTGCCGCAACGCTTTTACGTACGACAGTCTCCCGTTGCGGTAGCCAACCCCGATTTGATCAGGGTAAATCGCCCGCTGGCTGAGTATTTAGGGATCGATACCGGCTGGCTGGAGTCCGAGGCCGGCGTCCAGGTTATCGGCGGTAACCGGTTGCCCGACGGCGCCGATCCAATCGCCACCGTGTACGCAGGCCACCAGTTTGGCAGCTGGAATCCTCGCCTCGGCGATGGGCGCGCGATTTTGCTGGGAGAAGTAATCGCCGCGGACGATCAACGTTACGATATTCAGCTCAAGGGTTCCGGGCTGACCCCATTCTCGCGCGGTGGCGACGGCAGGGCACCCCTCGGCCCCATCCTGCGGGAATACATCGTCAGCGAGGCCATGGCCGCGCTCGGCATCCCCACCAGCCGAACGCTCGCGGCCGTTACCACGGGTGAATCGGTTTACCGCGAACAAAAACTCGCCGGCGGCGTGCTGGCGCGCGTCGCCAAGAGCCATATCCGCATCGGCACGCTACAATTTTTTGCCTCGGTCAACGATAACGACGGCTTGAAACTATTGGTCGAGCATGTCATTGCCAGACACTATCCGGAGCACATCGAAGCGGAGAATTCCGCCTTGGCGCTGCTGCAACAGGTCATGCACCGACAAGCGTCCCTGATTGCCCGCTGGCAGGGTACAGGCTTTATCCACGGCGTTATGAATACCGATAATATGCTGCTGTCCGGAGAAACCATCGACCATGGTCCCTGCGCCTTCATGGACGTTTACGATTCCGCCGCCGTCTACAGTTCGATCGATCACGGCGGCCGCTACGCTTACCGCAATCAACCGGCGATAGCTCACTGGAACCTGGCTTGCCTGGCGCAAACACTGATGCCGCTGTTGGCGCCCGCAGCAGAGGCCGCCGGCGAAATTGCACAGCAAACGCTGGACGAGTTCCCGGCACTCTACCTGCAGGAATACCTGGGCGTGCTGCGCCATAAGCTGGGGCTTAGCACGGCGCAGCAGGATGACGAAACCCTTATTCCGGATTTTCTCGACTTGCTCGAAAGCAATCGTTGCGACATTACCCTCGCCTTCCGCCGGCTCAGCGAATTAGCCGCTGGCGACGCGCCGGCACAACCCCTGTTCGAATTCCCCGAATCCTTTAGGCCGTGGTTAACCCGCTGGCGGGAACGCTGCACTCGGGAATCCATTAATGCAACGCAGCGGCATGCGCAGATGACGACCATCAATCCGGCCCTGATCCCGCGCAACCACCTGGTCGAAGCAGCAATAGAACGGGCTTACGCGGATGACTATTCGTTGTTTCACCGCCTGACGGAACGGCTGACGCGGCCGTTCGACTACGCGCCCGGCGACGCAGACCTTGCAACCCCGCCGCAACCGGATCAGATCGTGCGGCAGACCTTTTGCGGCACCTGAAAGGCTCTCACGCGGTCTACAAATTTCTGCGGCGCCGGATCGTGTCTGCGTCGGAATCCGCAGCATCGACGATGTTCACGAAGCCGCTGTGCTGCAAATCCGCCTATATCGCCGCAGTTCTTACCTGCAAGCTTAGTGCCGTGGTAGTTTCCAGCCTAATCAAGGGCTTTAGCTTAAGAAAACTCTGATTTGTTCAGAGCTTTCTTAATTGAGCAGGTAATGCCAGGGAAAGTTGACGGCTAGCAGTTGTAAGCAATAAAGAATTGCGCGATGTAACAGTCGTCACGACCGTTGCCGAACTTGTGCGGCTGGTATCGGTCCTAAGGCCATAACAACCATCGCCAGGGGAACCGGAAATGCACCGCCTACTGTTAATATTGTTAAGCCTGTCGTTCAACCTGTCGGCGGCGAATCCACCGGTCGAAAGCTTCGATCGCATGAATGCCGCATTTCCCGATATCGAGTTCGTCAACCCCGCAGGCAAAGAATCGAGCTTGTCGGATTACAAAGGCAAGGTGCTGCTGGTCAAACTGTGGGCTACCTGGTGCGGCGTTTGCCGCGCTAAATGGTCCGGGCACCAGGCACTATACGACAATATCAAAAACGAACCGGAGGTGCAGTTGATTACGCTTTCCGTGCTCGAAGATCCGAAAGTGAGCCAGGATTGGGTGAAAACCCAGGGCTTCGATGTCCCGTTGTTCGAAAACCCGATCCAGGACCGAGGCGCTGTCCCGGTGGCAGACGGCTCCTACTTTTTCATCAAGGGTACCCCGATGATTTTTCTAGTCGATAAAGCGGGAGTCCTGCGTAAGAAAGCGGTCGGCGCCAACCAGTCGATAACCGCAGCGGATATTCGCAGCTTGATCTAAGGAACCTCTGCAAAATGCAGGGGTTCCTGCGGCACAAGGATGTGCCGCCATTTTTCAATCACGTAAGTGATTGAAAAATGAAGATAAACACAAAATCACATTTTGTGTTTATCGTGCTCTGCTAAGTCAGGATGACTTATGCAGAGCTTCCCTAATTAACCCTGCGGCTTTGAATCAATCCTCCGAACCGGGGGCCAGGCCGGCGCAATGCGACTCATTGGTCCAGGGGCGAGGCCGCCTGATTCTTCTTTTCGAACAAGCGGCGCCGGCGCGCCTTGATCGCGGCATCACCCGCGGCGGTACCGTCGTGAAAACTGCCAAATAGCTTGTCCCAGGGCGTTTCATAGGATCCATAATTGCAATCGAAATAGCGATGGTGCAACTGGTGCATGAAATCGCCGAGCTGCAGGCTGAAGAACCGTGTCAACCTGACACGGTGGTAACCACAATGTGACGTCGGCCCGGCCACGGTATGCAGCATCGCGTTGAATATTACGTGTATCGGGTGACTCGCGAGCAGAAAATAAATCGCCAGATCCGAGTACAGAACCAAGTGTTCGACCGGATGCATCGCGTGCCCGGACCAGGGCCCGGTGTTGATGTTTTTGTGATGCCAGGAATGAAACCATCGGTAAAACGGTTCGACGTGTCCGAGACGGTGATACCAGTAGAAGTGAAATCCGCTCCAGATCGGGATCAGCAGCATCAGGCCGATAAACCAAATCGGTTCTTGCGCAAAGCTGATCAGCGTGGCGTGGCCGTTGGCATAGGCCCACAGCAGCAGGCATTCCCACAGGGATCCGATCGGCACCGAACCGCACAGGGTCCAGAAAATATTGTCCCGCAGCTGATTGCCGAAGTGAAAGACTTTCGACTTACGCGCCAGCGGGCGCGCGTCGAAACGCGTTTCGTCTCCCTGGCGGGCAAAGGTAAACAGCAACAGGTGCAGCCCACCGGCAACCAGCAGTACGATCGCCAGATTACGCAGCGCTATCTCGAGCATCCAGTCGAGTTGAAAGCTACGGGCCCGCTCCAGCGATGGCGTGAACCAGGACCAGACCGCGATCGCCAGCAACAATAGCAGAAACCGCTGATTGAACGGCCGCCAGATGTCGAACAGGTATTTGACGCTGTCGCTCAAGCTAAACGGCAGCTCGAAATAAGGGGCCTGCGTCAGCGGCAATGTCGGCGTATAGTGCCTGGCACGGCGCGGCGCGCGCTTTGCCGCCGGCGTTTTACTCCGGTCTCCAGTTTTCGAATTTTCGGGCATGTCGGAAACACAGGGAAAATTTAACTGGCCCGAATTGAAGCAACGATGGAGTTAATAAACAACCTATGTTTTACTATGGTTTGATTAAGTAATACTTAACCTTAAGCACGCTAGGAGACTCCGAAATGCGCCGCGGCATCCCTTCGTTAAACTGGCTCAGAGTATTCGAAGCGGCGGCCCGCGTGGAAAACTTCGCGCGCGCCGCCAAATTGCTCAACATGAGTACTTCGGCCGTCAGCCAGCAGATCAAGGCGCTCGAAAGCCACCTCGGTACCGACCTGTTCGAACGCGGCCCGCGACAGGTTGCACTGACCGATGCCGGGCACGCTTTTCTGCCGGCGGTGCGCCAATCCTTGACTACTGTCGAGGAGACCGCCGACTCGCTGTTCAGGCGTGACCGGGACAATACTCTGACGCTACAGGCGGATCTGATATTGACGACCGCATGGCTTATTCCGCGGCTGCCTGAGTTCGCCAACCGCTATCCCCGGATACAACTGCACCTCACCGGCGCCTATCACGATCTCGACTATCAACGCTCCGGAGCGGAACTGAAAATCCTTTTCGGACCGGTGCATCGCAGCTGGGCACAGTGTGATCGGCTGTTCGACGAAACTATCTATCCGGTGGCCTGCACCGATATAGCCGCTGCGATCGACTCCGCCGAAGATTTCTTACAACATCGGCTGATCCAGATTTCTACGCACCGCGTCAACTGGAACCAGATTCTGCAATCGGTCGGGATCGATACCATGCCCGGCCGTCAGCTTTGTTTCGCGGACAATACCCAAATCGCGTTGGCTATGGCCGCGGCGGGTTACGGCATCGCACTGGCGCGATCGCCGACCACAGACGATTTCGCCGCTATTCTGGGACTAGAGCCCTGTACCCTCTGTCCCGGCGTGCCAAGCACCGAGGCCTACTACCTGGTCTACCAAAACCTGGAGAGTCTATCCGGCGCTGCCCGCGTCTTCCGCGAATGGCTGCTCGATCAGGTAAACAACCAAAAGTGATTAGGGCACTTGATTTCGCAGGTGCGGCCTGACTACTGCGGATAAAAAAATCTCCTTTTTATTTGGTAAGTCCGGTAATCTTATTAAGGAAGTTCTGCATAAGTCATCCTGACTTAGCAGAGCAGGATAAACACAAAATGCAATTTTGTGTTTATCTTCATTTTTCAATCACTTATGTGATTAAAAAATGGCGGCACATCCTTGTGCCGCAGGAAACCCTGCATTTTGCAGAGGTTTCTTAAACTAACTCATGGTGACAATCTTGATCGAAGCGCTTATTCCCAAATCCGAATTTGTCGGACTCGAAGAAATGACCAATCTTTGCGCCGGCGGCGAATCGCCGATGCTGACATCGCACCGGCAGGCAATCGAACAATTCATGATCGATAAATCGCGCGGCGAACCCGCGCGGCAGCTTGAAATGGACCGAGTCGATCAGGCGAGGGATAAATGTGCCCGCCTGTTTTCCGTCGATGCGCAAGAGATAACTTTCCTGTCGAATGCCTCCGAAGGTATTAATAACGTCGCTTACGGTCTCGACTGGAAGGCCGGTGACAATGTCGTTATCGTCGATGTCGAGTTTCCCTCCGGCATTCTTCCCTGGACCCGACTCGCACCGCAGGGCGTCGAGATCCGAGTCGTCAAGAATAAAAACTGGTTTATCGGGCTGGACGATATCGCCGCGTTAATCGATGCCCGCACGCGTGTCGTCGCCATCAGTCATGTCAGCATGTACACCGGGCAGCGTCTGGATCTGGAAGCCTTATCGAATCTGGTCAGGTCTTCGAATGCATTGTTGTTACTCGACGCAACCCATGCCGCCGGCGTGGTTCCGGTCGACGCCCGGCTCGCCGACATTATGGTGTCGAGTTGCTACAAATGGCTGCTCGGGGTGCATGGCGCGGCCGTGTTTTTTGTCAACCGGGAGCGTTTGCCCGATTTCGCGCCGCCGTTTGTCGGCTGGCAAAGTCCTGCAAGCCACGGTGGCTGGCAACAACCGACCCAGTTCGAATTGCAACCGACGGCGCACCGATTTCAGCCAGGCAACTTCGGCTTTATCAGTGTCTATGTTCTCGACAATGCGCTCGATCATTTGCTGCAGATCGGCATCGAAAATATCGAACGTCATGCCCTGGCCTTGAGCGGGCAGTTATACGAAGCCGTCGATGCACTCGGTTTCGAACTGATGACGCCGGCGGCCCCGCAGCAGCGCGCCGGCAATATCTGTTTTCTCGCGAATGATCTCGAATCGATTATTAAGCAACTGGATCGGCGCCAGGTACTGATCTGGGGCGCCTATGCCGGATTCGACCGGCTCCGGATATCGACTCATCTGTACAACGACTCGGACGATGTCGAGCGCTGTATCGAGGCGTTGCAGCAAGCGCGCGGCGTTTAACTGGCAGTGCCGCGCGACGCGCTCTGCAAACCGGATCAGGCTGCCGAATCGGAGAACAGCACCGCTCGCAGCATTTGATTAAGCAGCGGCGGCTAACTCTCGGAATTCAGCCGAACAGAGGCTGGCTATGTCGAGAATAAGCACATTTTTCGCATGGTGCGAAAAACAGGACAAGGTCACCGGTTTGAACAGGCTTGAAGCCAGCTCTGGAGACAATTCGCAAAACTGCCCATCGTCTACCTGAATTCTTTCAGGCGCTTCGGTGACCCGTAACGCCACTTGCTGGATCGGTTGATGGGGCGCCGCCTGATAGTTCAATAGGCAAAGATAGGAACTTTCATGGTCGAGACTCTGCCCGCGATACAGAACGGCCAGATCCATGATCGGGACGATATTTTCCTGCCAGACCAAAACACTCGAACAGTGCGCGGGCGCTCCCGGAACCGGATGGGTGGATTGCCCCTGAACCAATTCGACCATTTCCCGATCGCCGACCGCAATTGACAGGTCTTCGCCGCATTGCAGCAGCCATGCGCTACTCAGGCTCATGCCGCCGCTCCCAGGTTCAAGTAGTTTTTCATCGACTCGGTATCGCTAACGAGCATGAGTTTGTCGTCTTTATACATCAGGGATGCAATCGGGTTGATCGCGCTGCGCATGCAAGCCTGCAAGGGCCTGAGTTCGCTACTATGATCAATCATTACCGATCCGACTTCTTCGCAAAGAATCGAAAAAGCGGATTGTCCCGGTTGGCTCACCGCGACGCAATACTTGTACTCGGGCGGACAATCCGTTTGCAACTTGAAATCGGCGCCCAGCACAAAAACCGGCCATTCGCCTTCGTCCACTTTCAACGTTCCGATGGCTCCCTCGACAGATACTTCACTGTCGACGCTTTCAATCATTTCTATCGTGACGACAGCGTTTTGCGGCAACAGTAAATTCACGTCGCCAAAGATAATCATCGCCATCTTGTTATCGTCCATACTCAGTCTCAGCTATTACCAATTTTCACGCTATCGACGCTAATTGTTCGTCGATCGATTCCAGCACTTCATCTTCAGTAAAAGGCTTGGTGATATAACGACTAACGCCGGCCTTGGCGGCTTGTTGCCGGTGTTTTGCCATGCTGCGTGATGTAATCATAACGACGGGAAGCTTGTTCCATTGCTTGGAATTGCGGATAAAACTGAGCAGATCGAGGCCGTTCATGCGGGGCATTTCCAGATCGGTAAGCACTACATCGGGCGTTTCGTCTTCGATTAAATTTATCGCTTCGAGCCCGTCCCGCGCCATTACCGGCTGGTAGCCGCTATCGCGCATCAACTGGGACAGGGAGTTACGCACGCTCAGGGAATCGTCGACGATAAGTATCCGCGGCAAATCGATTTCCTCGGCCTCGGCGGCCGGCAGGTTGTTAACAAAGCGGGAATCGACGCTGGAGCGGGTAAGCAGCATAGTCGCCAGATCGAGCACGGGTACGACCTCGCCATTACCTAGCATCGAAACCCCGGCAATGCCGCTGATCGATTTGATATAGGCGCCCATGTTTTTAACCACCAGGTCGTAACTGGTAACAACGCGTTCCACGGTCACGGCGACGACCCCGTCGGCGGTCTGGATCAGCAACACGCTGTTGGTTTCGACGATCTCCTGCTGGCTTTGATCGGGAACGCCGATCAGCGAATTCAACGTGTATGCCTCATACACGTCATGGTCCAACTGGAAAGTCATCTTGTCGTCGTCTATGGCAATCTGGCCGGTTCCGGGCGACAGTATCTGCGCCAGAGAAATCGTGGGAATTGCATAAACGTTTTCCTTGCCGACGCCAGCCAGCAGGCAGTGACTGGTCAGCAAAGTGATGGGAAGATGCAATGTGACCTGCGTGCCGCTGCCGTCGGGCGAGTTCTCAATCTCCATCGTACCGCTGAGGGATTGAATCGTATTGTGGACAACGTCCATGCCAACCCCGCGGCCGGATACATGGGTCACCTGTTCGCTGGTGGAAAAGCCCGACTTCAGGATGAGCCTCGCCAAGGAGCGATCGTCGAGCATCTCGCTGTCCTTGAGCAAGCCCCGTTTAACGGCTATTTCCCGAATTCGTTCGAGGTTCAAGCCGCGGCCATCGTCGCGACAGATCACCGCGACGTTATTGCCTTCCTGCTGAAATTTCAGAGTCACTTTGCCGACGGCCGGTTTACCGTTGGCCTTGCGCAGCTCCGGCTCTTCGATTCCGTGGTCGATTGCATTGCGCAGCATATGCATCAGGGGGTCGGCGAGCTTATTCAAGACGTCGCCATCGAGCAGCAAGTCTTCACCGATAATGGTCAACTCCGCCTCTTTCTGAGTGGCCCGGCAAACCTGTCTGAGAGTACGTTGCAAGCGTGATGCAATAATATTAACCGGTACCATGCGCGTCGACATGACCAATTGCTGCAATTCCTTGTTGAGACGCTGTTGCTCCAGGAACAGGGCGTTGAGCTCATAAACCTCGCCGGTAAAGCCGCGCAGGATTTCACGCGAATCCGCGACCACTTCGATATAGGAATGCGTGGCCCCGTAAAATTCGTCGTACTCATCCAGTTCCAGCGAATCAAAATCACTCGAGCTGTCCTCGACCGCACCGCAGTGACGGGCCGCCATACCCCTGACGCTGACCAGATTTTCAAGTTCGAAGCGATGTTGCTGCAAGGCGCCGTCGTTATGCCGTATCAGTTTTTCGTTGCCTTCGAGCCGATTGAGCCGCTCCTGGATCTGAGCGGTGGTAATCGCGGTTTCACTGACGGTGCGAAAAATCGTATCGAGCAACCGCAGCGATACGCGCACCGTTTCGGCAGCTGTGGCCGGGGTAGCAGCTTCGGGCTCGGCCGCTTTACGTCGCTCAACAAAGGCTGCATCGTCGGCGCCGGACTCTGCAGGCGATCTCGACGCTTGTTTCGACTTCTGTCGCTCGTCTTCGCTAAAGTCTTCGCCCCGTATTTTTCCACTGTCAATGCGGTTGGCCCAATCGAGCACGTCCTGCAGCACGCGCCGTGCATCCGTGGGTGGAGGCGCCATTCCCTGCAGCGCTTCCAGCATGCTCTCGATCGAATCCGCCGCTTCCTGCATGGTTCTGGCCAGGGCCTCGGGCGGGGCCATTCTATGCTTGGCGATATACTCGAAAATGTCTTCGATGTGATGCGACAAATTGGCGATTCCCTTGACACCGATCAAGTTGCCGGAGCCTTTCAGGGTATGGGCGATACGTTGTGCCGCTTCGACGTTCTTTTGGACGTCTTCACCGCGACTAATCGCTTCCACCAAAGCCGAGAATTTTTCCGCATGTCCGGGCGTTTCGGCAAAAAAGGCATCGATCAATTCATGACTGGCATTGGCCGACATCTCCAGCGCCACGTCGGCGTCGCTGGCCTCGACTTCGCGCGCTTCGACTTCGAAGTCGTTACTGATTTCAAACGCTCCGGTCAAGCCTTTAATCAGTACGTGCACGTCGCGATAGGGCACCGGCTCGGGCCATTCCGGTTTCTCGAGATAATCGATTACTGCGATGCAGAGTGCATCGTCATCGGGGTGAATCAAATGTTCGATCACCACCCGCGGCCAGCCTTGCAGCGCCGCCAATGAAACGGCGCGCTGCGCCGGCGGTTTATCGGCTACCTGCGACAGATTAAAGCTGACGAACTTGCAAATATAGTTCAGGCCTTGCAGGCCTAGCTCCTCCGATACGCTAGCGACCCGGGATACAATTTGATTGTAGGCGTCGACCGACTGACTCAGTTCTTCGGCGACGCCGCTAGCAACGATCACCTGGGCCAGTTGATCGAGCTCGGGCGATACTTCCTTGAGTTCGAATGCCAGCATGCCAAGCACATCGTCGGCTTCGAAAGGCTCATTTTCAGATTCGGCGAATGCGTCGTCCAGTGCAGGCATGGCGGCGTCGGCACCTGCTTGCGGGCTGGCCGTTTCGGCTGAGCCCGCCGCGACCGGATCGGCGCCGGCGAACAGGATGGCGCTCAGCCCGTCGCGGGATTCCGGCGACAATGGCGCCAGCAACAGCTCCGGGTTTTCGAGCTTGCCGTTCGATTCAACATATAATCCAGCCTGGGTGAACCATTCCAGCAGTTCGGCCGCGCGTTGCGCATCGATCGTTTCGGATTCGTCGCCCAACTGAGCCTGTAAGGTATCGATAATCAAATACAAATCTTGGTGGCCCGCCTGGGTTGCGGCCCACAGGATGTTTTCGAGATGAGCACAACACATCTGACGAAATTCATCGGCATTCGCATCCGTCAGTCCGCCGATGGCCTCGGTGATTTCCTCCAGGGCCATAACGAACAGGGTTAGCAAAGCTTCACTGGCGTCAGAATTGCTGTCAGTCATAACTTCCTACTACCAATATTGCGTAACATAAAAGCGGCATTGCTACCGGGTAACCGCGTCGCAAACGATTTACCGACATCCAGCCTAGGCCGCCGGGAGTTTAAATACGTTCACCGAATCGAGTAACTGTCTGGAAAATTGCACCAGATTAGTGGTTTCATCGGCCTGACGTTTAATTTCCGCATTGGTTTCCTCGGTACTTTTCTGTGCCTGCTCGGTCTGATCACGCAGTTTGTTACTGACCTGCGCCTGAATTAACGAACGCTTGGCGATGATTTCTACCGCGTTTACCAGCTCGGAGGTGGTCTGCTGTGTGGCCTGCATCTGAACACCGGATGCATGTGCCATTTCACTTCCTTCCACTACCTGCGCAATCGCCTTGTTCATGGTAGCCATGGTTTCGGCGGTTTCCGCCTGGATGTTACCAACCAGTCCCGCAATTTCAGAGGTTGAATCGCGCGACGATTCCGCGAGGCGCTGTACTTCGTTTGCAACCACCGCGAAGCCGCGTCCCGCATCGCCCGCGGCCGCGGCCTGCATCGATGCGTTCAGTGCCAGGATATGAGTACGTTCAGCGATGTTGTTGATAATTTCAACCACACCGTTGATTTCCTGGGAACGTTCTCCGAGTCGCTTGATACGTTTCTCGGTTTCGGCGATAGTCTCGCGAATTTCATTCATTCCATTGGCCGTTTGGGCTACCATATCGAGTGCTTCCTGGGTCGAAAGCGTCGCTTTCGCGGCGATATCGTTAGTCGCCTTCGCCTGTCTTGCGATCAGGTTCATTGTCTTAGAAGCCTCTTCCAGTTTAGTCATGGTATCTTCGATGATCTGTCTTTCGTCATCCGCGAGCTGATTGATCTTGCCACCCTGGGATTCGACCGTCGAAGCCGTGTTGGCAACCTGGTTTGAAATCTTGCGAATTTCGGCCAGTACCTTCGCGGTCTGGTTGGCCATCAGATTCATCGCGTCGGCTACCGGCCCGGTGACATCCTCTGCTACCGGCACGCTCACGGTCAAATCACGATTACTGAGGTCCGATACGGCCTCGAGTAGATGAATTACCGAATCGTTCAACCGGTCGTTTTCTTCCGCCGCACTGGCCATGTTCGATACACGGTCATTAAGCATCTGGTCGAAAGCCTGCCCCAATTGACCCAATTCATCCTGGGTCGCTAAACCGGTGCGAGCTTCCAGATCACCCTTGGCGACCTGTCCCACGGTTTTGGAAATGGCTTTAATCGGTGACGTTATCGACAGATAAATCATCGGTCCGAGGATGGCGGCGGAAAGAATACCGACCAACATTACAAACACACTGAGTAAATAGTAAAGCCGGGAGTCGGCTTCACCTTTATCGAATATCGCCTGCGCTTCCAGCGAACTCAGCGACGCCAGGGCGTCTGCTGCGTCGAGAAAGGGATCGGAATAAGAGCGGACATCGTTGAGCAGGAATAGCGACAGTTGGCCGCGATTTTCGGTCTCTACGATTTTCAGAAACTCTTGGAAACCTTGACGTACAAGAGCCGTTTCTATGCTAAAGGTATCGTCGAAAAATTCCTGTGCACTGGCATCGCCGGCAATCAAGGCTTCGTGATCCAGCCATAGTAAATCGAACTCACTGGCGCCGAATGTCAGCAGGTTTGTGGCTTCGGCCCAGGTCAAGGCGCCGGACTCCAATTGCTGCCCCACGTCGACCATGTGGAAACGCACCGAACCGGCAATGCGCGAGAACACCGCCGATTCCGCCGTTGCTTCGTTTAGAGATTTGGCATCTTTCGTCAAGGTCGTCAGTCCGACCAGCGTTACCGCTCCGGTTGACAGGAAGATCAGAGTTAGAATACTGATCAGGATAATAAGGCGTCGGCTTATTTTGATATTTTTAAACATGATGTTTATATCCTAACGTGAAATAGAGTTTCTAAAGTGGCTCATCGCGCCGCGAGATTTAACGAAAAAGCCTTGCCATGTCGCCGTTGCCGACGATATTAAAACGGTCATTTTCAAGATAAGTCTCGATAACGAGGTCCGATCCCTGGTTGTCATTCGAGTAATCGAGAACCAGCCCGCCGATATTAAATTTATTGCCGCTGATGGTGGCCAGCAGGGAACTTCGCGTGATTTCCTTGCCGGGTATTTTCTTCAATGCTTCCAGTATGAAGCGCCCGACGACATAGCCTTCGAGGTTGACATAATTTAGTCTCGAACCCAGCGCCTTGCGCGCGTCCTTGACGATTTGCAAATTTGAAGTCAGCGGCGGCACGACCTGGGTAACGATAATTTTGTCGTCAACGCCAAATTCAGAGAGTGCGTTTTTCAGGTTTTCCGCCCCGGTAAACGAAACCGCGCTATACACCCAGTCCTCGCCTTTCAAGGCCGCATAGCCGATGAAATTGGCGATCGAGGCGTAGGCACCCACGGTGACTACCAGCCGGCAATTGGTGCCGGTTTGCGCCTCCCAAGCCTTCAGAGAGTTATACCCTTCGCGAGAGGTGAAGGTGTTGCGTTTGTAGACACCGACCGGTCCGACGTTGTTTCGAAACGGATTATCGCCGCCCAGCGCCATGATTTCGTCGAGTTTTCCAACCAGCTCTTGCGAGCCGCCGGCGGAACTCAGCGCCGCCTTTACACCGGCGATACCCGCCATGCCATAGGCGTCGTTTTGGACATAAGCGCAAATCTCGCCTACTGTGAGGCCCGACTCGAGCGCGGCACTGATCACGGCGGCGGTTTCCTGTACATAGCTCGCGCGATAGTTAACAATATCGCCCTTGCCGGGTCTGAGCAGGCCGGCGCCGGTAAAAAAGCCGACGGCGGGAACGCCGGAGTCCGCCAGCACGGGCAAGGAAACTTTGGCGGTCGGTGTCCCGACATTACCCAACATGGCGAAAATGCCGCGCTCGACCAGTTCCTGTGTGGCCGCGACTGTTTTGGTGGGGTTATAGGAATCGTTAAGGGTGACGTATTCGATGCGGCGCCCCTTGACCTGCTGACCCTTGAGCGCCGCCATGATTCCGTCCCTCATTCCCTGCCCTAATCCACGGGAACGGCCTTCGAGATCCATCACGCCGCCGATGACAATTTTATTGCCGGTAACGCCGATCTCGGCGAACGCGCCAGTGCTGCCGCACAGGCTCACAATCAACCCCAGCGATAGGATCTTGCCAAAGTGTCTTACCCTCGCGGCATGTTTTTTCACGTTATTCATTTTGAAACCTCAAGTAATCAATATTTCATGCGAACGTAGAACCGGATCGCTACTGTTTGGTGTTGATATAATCCACGGAAACGCCCAGGACCAGGACACCGATAGTCTCGTTGTGGGAGACAACCGGCGCGCTGATTTGCACCTGAGTTTTCTGGGTACTTTCGTCAAATTCCAGCGGGCCGATATAGATCACGCCATCGCCGTTTCTAAACGACTCGGTCCACTTTTCTTCGTCCCCCTGCCAGTAATCGCTGGTCGGAGGGTAGGCCGCCACATTGGCGCCCTGATTATCCGTCAGGAACACTTCGTCAATCGCAGGGTTGTTTTCCACGCGACGCCGGAAATACTTGGCCACGTCGTTTTGCGTTATGCGCCGGATCAGGGATTTCGAATCCTCGTCGGCATTTTTCCAGCTCTCATCGTAAGCCTTGATTTGGTCTAACGAGAGCGCCTCTTTGTTTTGCGCTTCAACCGCTCGGATTATGCTCGGGATATATCCCATATGAGTGGCGAATCTGACCTTGACGTCGAGTACATCTTCGATGGCATCCTGACTCATTTCGGATTCGGCCAGCAGCAAGCCGGGGCAAAACAGCAGAATGGCTAACAGGTATTTTAGGTACATCTCTATGTTACTCCAGATCGAAAATTAACCGGGCACCTTGGGGTGCATCGGTGTAGGTTGCTTGTGTTAAAGCATTTCACCCAACATTGTAAAAAACGACTCGATATTCCAGTCGACCCAAATCTGCCCGTCTCTTAGATAGTATTCGCGTGAATGGTCCTTAATCAGCGACGGGATTGGTGGTGTACTGGTCATGCTATCTTCACCGCTCAGCGTAATCAGTTGCGGAAAGTCGTTAACCCAAAAAGCGACCGCGGTTTCGGCTTCACCTACAACAATTAGTTTGCGCTTCACGTTTCCATGACTGATTCCAAACAGGTCATGTAAATCGAATACCGGAATCATGTTGCCGCGCACCGTGGTTACCCCGTTTAGCCAGGCCGCCGTATTGGGTAATCGGCATACGGATGCCATGCCGACGAGTTCGCTGACTTCGTCTTCAGGCAGCAGCAATCCAATATTGCCGACCAACACGGAATGGGTCGTAAGCGACTGATGTTGTTCAGCCGGCGCCCCGAGTTCCGACAGCGCCGCATGCGACAGATCGAATTCGCGATTCAATGCCTCACTGGGCAACATCGTTATCGTTTTTTCGGCGAGAACTGTACTCATGGCTTTTTAGATATATGCATCCAGGTGCTTAATGATTTCGACGCTATCGATGGGCTTACTAATCAGCGCCTTGGCGCCTTGTTTTTCCGCCCAGATCTTGTCCGCGCGCTGATTTTTCGTGCTGACGAAAACGACCGGAATCTCCTTGGTCTCCTCATCCTGGGTGATTTCCCGACAAGCGCCGTATCCGTCCAGATCGTCCATCACAATATCGAGGAAAACCAGGTTGGGTTTTTCCGCTTTGGTTTTCTCTACCGCTTCCCGCCCTGTAGTGGCGGTAATAACCTGATATCCGGCTTCGGAAACAATTTCCTTCATTTGCTGCAACTGGGCTGCAGTGTCGTCAACTACTAATACTTTTTTCATGGCCATGATCTACTCCGGTTTCATCCCTAAGAATGCTTGTTTAAAGGTGTTGTTAAAAATATCTATATCAAAATATAGTCTGTGTTTATCAATTTTGCAGGCTATTACGATCAGCTCGCGCCCGTTTTGGCCGGCGTACCGGTCAAGTGCGGACACTGCGAAAGAAATTTTTGAATGACTTCCAGCAAACGCTCGTCCGCCGGCGGCTTGGTAACATAGGCATCGCAACCCGACATGGTTCCCCGAACTTTATCGAAGGGTGATTTTTTGCTGGTCAGCATAACCACAAACGAGTCGTAACCGGCCTTGATGCTTTTGCAAGCCTTGTAGCCATCCATGCCTTCCATCATCACGTCGAGGAAGATCAGGTCGAAATTCTTTTTCGAGTTTTTCTGAATTGCCTCTTCGCCACTGGATGCGAAGTGAATATCAACCGGCATCTTTACTAACTCGGCCAGTTTGTGTTCCATGTATTTCCGCACCGGATAACTATCGTCGACCACCATAATGCTCAGGTCCCCGGCGCTGTCGCCTTCATCCAGATCCGCCGAGGTCTGATCGACAATATCTTCTAGCGCCGTAATCAGTTTCTGCACTCTGATCGGCCGCTGAATTGTTTTTTCGTTGCAATTCAGTTTGTCGCTATCGGTTAGCAATAGCGACACAACGAGGGGATTGGTTTGTTTCAACTCCGTCCAGCGGCGGATGGTAAGCGGATCGTCGGTATTAACCAGGACAAGATCGGCTTCGCCCAGTTGGTCCGGCGGTAACAACATGTAGTTTTCGCTAAGCTGCGGGGCCAGCGTAAAAATGCTCTTCAGCACTCTGATCTCAAGCTCGGTTAACCCGATATAGCTTAAATTGATTCCCTCATGCACGTGACCATTTCCCGCAGCTATCAGCCACTAAGGCCGGACTTTGATGCCGTGCTTTGGGCCTCGTAAAACGAGTATCTAAACAAAGATCAAAAATACAGATTGAGTTCGCATTCATAGGCATTAAATTCAAACTTGGGTTCCGGCTGCAGGACCTGCATTGGGTCAATTTAGCTATTAAAATCCGCAGTGCTAACCCCCGGGTAAGCATTACGTCTAGACGATTATATATAGATCAAGAATGCTAAAAGTAAAGCTGAGCCGCGGAAATTAGCGGCTTTTACGGGTCTGCAATTCGAATACTTGATCCGCATCACATATGCAAACGACATCGATTCGATTTCTAATTGAAACGCCTCTCGATCCGGGCTGTCGTTACCCGCCAATCGGAGATTTATTTAATTGTACAAATCGGCGGAACAGCCGATGTTAAAATCACAGACCTCATACCGAATTTTACTGCTATATATATAGTAGCTAATTTCACCGAGTCGGTTATCTATGAGCTCCAGTCCAGTCTTTAAAAAAACGGCAACAGGTCAGACGGAAGTCGACACCAACGAACACGAGTTGACGGCACTGCAACGACGTGTACTGATTTTGGTGAATGGCAGTAACGACAACGCGGCTTTGGCTAAAAAATCGCTCTGCAAAGATATCGATGAAACCCTTACCTACCTGCAGGCTAAGAATCTTGTCGAACCGGTGGCGGGCCAGACGGTCGAAACAGCGCCTGAAGAAGTAACGATTCCTCTTGAACAGACACAACCCGGCGGCGCGGAGAATACCGAGGCCCGCGAATTCCTGAGCAATACCCTGCTCACATACTGCAATCGCGTTCGGGTCTCCAAATTAATCGATGAAATCGACGCCACAGCGGATGCGGACGGCCTCAAACAATTGGTCAATACCTGGTATCGGGCAATTTCGGAAACGCCTAACGGCGTTTACGATGCCGACAACCTCAAACAGCGCGCACTGGAAATGCTGGGGTCGGATTAAGCCGGCGGTCTGCCAAAATGCTATTCGCCGAAGCTTTTTTTATCTCGACTATTTCGCAAACCGGGCCAATCGCGGTTTTGGGGATTGAATGGCGGCGAAAGCCACAGCTCACGGATTCACCAGTTTACCCCCCCCCAATTCAGTTATAGCCAGGGCATGCCATGACTGCATTCAATGGCCTTGTCTATGACAGGCAATGCGGAAAATAATCGCAATAATAATCTAAACACCGCTAGAATTAATGTGGGCTTGTCACTATCAATATAATCTCGATCTTCCTGGAGGATGCTATGGCTGGCTACCAAAAACAAGTTCCCCTGGCTCGCAGCTTTTTGGTTTTCTTTTTGCTGGCGGCCTATGCCGGCACTGCGTCCTCGACGCTGCTTTTTTCCGATGATTTTGAATCCGGTACGGGGAACTGGAGCAACGTTGCCGTCGGCGACAATAAAAACTGGACGCGTGATTCCGGGGGAACTCCTTCGTCCGGAACCGGGCCGGCAACGGGAGCAAACGGGAGCTTGTTTTACATGTATCTGGAGACTTCGTCCGGCTCCGCATATACCGCAGGGGATACTGCTATTTTACAGGGCCCGGACATTACGCATACCAACGTTCAATTGTCGTTTAAATACCATATGTATGGATCCAACATCGGGACTTTAGCCGTCGATGTACTGTCGGGTGACACCTGGATAAACGACGTCTGGTCTAATTTTGGCCAGCAAAATACCAGCCACAGCTCGGCCTATGTCAGCGCCAATGTCGACCTCGGCAGCTATTCAGTATCCAGAATTCGATTTCGCGCCACCGCGGCGGGTGGCTACTGCGGCGACATCGCCGTGGACGATATCCAAATATCGGGCGAAATACCGGGCCCGGTCGCCCCGCTGTTTACTAATAATCCATTTACCAAGGCGGAGGCCCGCCAAGATCAGGCCTATAGCGACAGCATTGCAAATGACGCCAGCGACGCCAATGGCGATACCTTATTTTTCAGTAAAATTTCCGGTCCGGCGTGGTTATTCGTCGCCGCGGATGGCGTTCTCAGCGGCACACCGAGTAGTGTCGACGTCGGACTGAACAGTTTCGTGGTTGAAGTCTCCGACGGAAGTTTTTCAGATAGTGCAACACTTGAAATTACCGTGCTCGATAATACGGTACCGATCATTCTTAGCAGTAGCGATTTCGAGTCCGGCACGGGTGACTGGAATAACGTCACGGTCGGCGACAATAAAAACTGGACGCGTGACTCGGGCGGCACTCCTTCCAGCGGTACCGGGCCAAATAGCGGCGCGGATGGCAGCCTATATTATATGTATCTGGAAACCTCCTCCGGATCCGCTTACAGCTCGGGCGATAGCGCCATTTTACAAGGCCCTGAGGTTTCCGGCTCCAACATGCATTTGAAATTTCAATACCATATGTACGGCGCCAATAGCGGTACACTTGCAGTCGATGTTTTGTCGGGCGGCGCCTGGGCCAACGATGTCTGGTCTATATCCGGCCAGCAACAAAGCGGTAACGGTAGCGCCTATAACGCCGTTGACGTGGACTTGAGTAGCTACTCCGTTTCAAGAGTACGTTTCCGCGCGACCGCTGCCGGTGGCTATACGGGCGATATCGCCATCGATAATCTCGAGCTTTATATTCCTGCCGAAGTAACATTGCCGGCCGCCCCGTTTTTCCTGTCCGACCCTGTCGTCAAGGCTTCGGCAATTGTCAATTTACCCTACAGTAATAGTATTGAAGACGATGCAACGGATGCGAATGGCGATGTCCTTGTATTCAGTAAAATTAGCGGGCCGGCCTGGTTGTCCGTTGCCGCCGATGGCGCACTAAGCGGTACCCCGAGCAGCAGCGACCTTGGCAACAATAATTTCGTCGTCTCGGTCAGCGATGGCAGCTTATCGAATACAGCCACCTTGAGCATTTCGGTGCTCGATAGCGCATTGTCCGCCAGCGTATATCCCGCAACAGCCGGTCACGGACAAGACGGCGGGACGAATTTCGGCTGGGCCGTGGATGGCGTGATCGACGAATTCTGGGTTCGTACCGCTTACCAGGACGATGTGGTCGTGAGGCGTTATACGAGCCTCGATTTCACCAAACGGTCGCATTTCTGGGGCGTCTACGAATTTCGATTTCCGCAGACAGTCATCGATAATGCCGCCAATATCGTAATCGATTCGGCTTCGCTCGAACTCGACATCGACGGTGCCGCATCGGGTTTGATCAATTTACATGGTTATCTGGGTAACGGTAGCGTCGAATTATCCGACTTTACGAACAATAATCTGATTACCGGGGTTTCACCCGCCGCAAATAGAATCACCGTCGATGTAACCGCATTTTTGAACTCGATGCTGGGTCAAAGTAATCATATCGGATTTTTGCTGAAACCCTGGGATATCAACTCGGACATGTATATCGCTATGTGGAATGGTACGCCGCATCCGGCTTTCGGGCATATATCAGGGCAAATATCGCGTCTGGTGATTAACTACCGGGTGCAGTGAACCCTACTCCGGAGCTATAAACGGAGGCGCCGCCAGCAGCCATGGTTGGTAAAGCGATGCGCCGCGGTTCGTCCGAACGGGAGTTCATTCATCTGCCGCAAAATCGATATGGATGTGGTTTCCGTCCGGGTCCCACAGATTGATCTGGACAAGATTGAAAGCGGCGATATCGTTACGCTCATAGCGCTCGTCCATGGCCCGCAATTTCTCTTCGAAACGGCTGCGGCCGGTGGCGGAAAACGCGAAATGTTCGAGCTTCAGATCGGCCTCCGATCCGACTCCGGCAGGTCCGTCAATACCGATTAAATGCACGGCCGCGGAATCGCCCGCATACATCCACGCCCCGGGAAACGGGAAATCCGGGCGTTCCCCGGCACGCATACCTAAAACATTCCGGTACCAATCGATCATAGAATCGAGTTGGACGGTACGCAGATTGACGTGATCGAGCTTCCCTATTTGCATCGCGACTATCCGACTTATCCGGCCTCCTCAAAAGCCTTCGAGCACGATCTTGCCACGCGCCGAGCCGCTCTCGATCTGGGCATGAACCCGGCGCAGGGTCGCGGCATCGATCTTGCCGGCAACTTCGGTAACCGTGGACCGGATTTTTCCCGCGTCGACCAGAGAAGCGACTTCGTTCAACAATTTGCCCTGTTCCGACATATCCGGGGTGGCAAATAACGAACGCGCGAACATCAACTCCCAGTGCAGCGACACCGCTTTAAGCTTGAACGGCATGGCGTTCAATTCCGCCGGGTCATCGATCAGGCCAAATCGACCCTGCGGAGCAATCAGTTCGACGATATCGGCGAAATGGGCATCGGTTTGAGTAGTTGAAAACACGAAGCCGGGCACACCGAGACCCAGCGCCTCGACCTGGGGCGCCAACGGTTGGCGATGGTCGATCACGTGATGAGCGCCGCAGGTCCGCACCCAGTCCTGGGTTTCGGGGCGTGAGGCGGTGGCGATCACCGTCAGATCGGTCAATGCGCGCAGCAACTGGATGGTGATGGACCCGACACCGCCAGCGCCGCCAATTACCAGAATAATGTTTCCACCCTGCGCGGTTGGGCGTTCGACGTCGAGTCGGTCAAACAACATTTCCCAGGCGGTAATCGCCGTGAGCGGAAGCGCCGCCGCTTCGGCATCGCTTAAACTGGCCGGTTTGCGACCAACGATGCGTTCGTCTACCAGGTGGTATTCGCTGTTTGTGCCTGGCCGGTTCATAGCACCGGCGTAAAAAACCGCATCACCGGGTCTAAAATTCTTGACCTCGGGCCCAACGGTCTCGACCACGCCCGCAGCGTCATAACCGAGCACGACCCAACCGCCCGCTTCGGGCGCCTGACGTTGACGCAGCTTGGTGTCCACGGGGTTGACCGACACGGCATTGATCTTGACCAGCAGATCGCGTCCGGCGGTCTTCGGTGTCTCGAGGGTAATGTCTTCCAGGGCATCTTCACGGTCTATCGGTCCAATGGTTTTATAGGCTACGGCTTTCAATTTGGTCTCCGCTTAAGTTCGAGCTTTAAAATTTCGTCATCTCATTCAAGGTAAACGACGCAACCGCACCCGCGGTAGCGTTCATGTACTCGGCAAGGTGAGTATTATTCATATGCGCCTGCCAGAGTTCGCGATTCTCCCAGTTTTCGTAAAACATAAAAACTGCCGGATCGTCATTGTCCTGATGCAAATCGTACTGAATACAGCCCGCTTCCGCCAATGTCGGCTCGATTAATTTGAGCAATTCCGTTTTAACCAATTCGATTTGCTCCGGTTGCGCCTCGATTCTCGCGACGATAGTCAATTTTTGGTTCATTTCGCTTTACCTGTTGCCATTAAGATGTGGCAAGACTAAGCTATATGGATATTTTTTGTAAGTACGCACATTAAATATATGTAGTATCTTTTTGTATACCATTGGAGATCGTTCATGGCTCACTCCCGCTACGATTGCCACCAGGGTTGCCCGGTTGAAGCAACCCTCGAAGTGATTGGAGGAAAGTGGAAAGGCATTATTCTTCATCATCTGCTAGCGCAGACCGTTCGCTTTAATCAACTGCGCCGCTTGATGCCTGAAATTACCCAGCGGATGTTGACAAAACAACTACGAGAGCTTGAAGCGGACCGGCTGATTTCGAGAAAAGTCTATCCCGAAGTCCCACCGAAAGTAGAGTATTCGATGACCGAGTACGGTTATACGCTGCTGCCGGTGATTAAGGCTCTGCGGGCCTGGGGTTCCCATCATCTGCAAAAAACGGCCGACTCGGCCTGAAGCCCGGTCTACCCCTCGAATGTTATCGATCGATGCCGCCATTAAAATGGTAATGCAGCGGCGGTAATAATCGGGCGCACGCTTCGAAAAATCAGGTTCGCACGGTAGGCGCAATTTACCCTGAAGCCGGTTAAGACCTATTATCCCGTAATCCCAATTTCTTCATGATGCGTTCGCGTTTATTCAGCCACCAGCCAAACGCTGGCCGCCACATCGAATAGTCGTTGTCGACCGCCAGTTCTGCGGCGGCATGCAGGGTCCAGTTGGGATTTGACAGTAACTCCCTCGCAATGGCGACGAGATCGGCCTTACCGGACTCGATCACGGAATTTGCGACCTCGGCATCCCAGATAAATCCTACGGACATCGTCGCGATCGCTGCATCCCGACGTACTTTTTCCGCCAGCTCCGCCTGAAAAGCCGGGCCAACCGGAAAACGCGGCACCGGGTGTGGTCCGCCAATACCGCCGCTCGAACAGTCGATCACGTCGACGCCCACTTCTTTGAGCGCCTTTGCCAGTCGGACGCTATCGTCCAGATCCCAACCGCCGTCAATCCAGTCCGTCGCCGATATACGGAAAAATAACGCTTTATCCTGCGGCCAGTGGCGTCTGATCGATGACGCTACCTCGAGCGACAATTTGATGCGTCCGGCGAAATCACCGCCCCAACAATCGTCGCGCGAATTGCATAATGGCGAATAGAATTGATGCAGCAAAAAACCGTGGCCCGCATACACTTCGATCGCTTCGAATCCGGCGGCGTCCGCGCGCGCCGCCGCGGCGCCGAAGTCCTCGATTACGCTATAAATATCATCCTGGCCCATTTCTTTCGGCGCGGGCCAGGAAGCTCCATAGGGCTCGCCGGTGGGACCCATGGCAACCCAGGGATGCTCATTCCTTTGCCCGATATCCTCGTCGTTGACAGGGGTTTCGCCATGCCAGGGTCGGCGTTCGCTTGCCTTGCGACCGGCATGCGCCAGCTGAATCCCGGCGACCGCGCCCTGTTGCTTGATGAAGTTCGCAATTCGGCCCAGTGCTTCGATCTGATCATCCTCCCACAAACCGAGATCGCCATGGGTGCGGCGGCCTGCCGGCGTAACCGCCGTCGCCTCGGTAAACACGGCGCCGCAACCCCCGAGGGCAAATCGGCTCAAATGCGCAAAATGCCAGTCGTTAGCGTAACCATTCTGCGCGCAATACTGGCTCATGGGAGAAACGCAGACTCGATTCTTCAGCGTTATCCCCCTGATTTGGAATGGGTCAAAAAGCACAGCCATCGCGGGCTCCTGGTGGGTTGAATTTTAAAACCAACATCTTAATCGCTTACGGCAATATGTCGAGGCGCCACCGCCATTTTATACGGGGCATTGCGCCGGCGCCGAACGCGCCGACGCGCCTGGTTTCACAGGAGTCTGGCGCCTATCTTGGCTCGCGGTGAGTGCGCATATACAGCTATCCCGGCGTCATATTTTTTGGCGCAGCAACATCGATCCGCCAGGGCCGATTCCTGTCCCGCCCCGGTGTCGCAATCGACGCCTTGCTTAAAAGTGCCAATCGGTAAAGACGAAAATTATTAGCACTCGCCCGAAAATCCAGGTAGATTGGGACACAATCCGCTATCGTAGCGGGTTGCAGTGGAAGAATAACAAAAGCTGATGCTGCGCGGCTGACACTAAACGTAGCTGGCGCCCACGGCTGCCCCCGCAGGATGCAAGGACTGGATGACCGGTTTTCCCTAATCCAATCGGGCTTAAAAACTGAGCTTAACAGACGCGCGCGATCGAAAACCGCCCGTGCCTGGGTATTTTTACGCCAGTCGACGTATCGCCCCGCAGGGTCCGATTGAATTCGGCCACCGCTTTATTGTGGAAATTTTAAGGAGCATCGTAATGAGAATAATATTAATCACCCTAGTGGCCACCGGCTTGCTGCTCGGCAGCGGCGGTTATTCGATCGCTTATGCGGACGACGACGACCGGGCGATTGCCCAACTCAAAAAAAAAGGTTAAACGCCTGCAATGGAGGGTCATTCAGAACAGGTGGAATATCCGGTCTAACAAGCGCAAAATCGGCGCTAATACGACCAGCATCGGCGCCAATGCCGCCGGCATCCAGAGCAATACCGACAAATCCGCCGCCAACATGGCCGACATCCTCGATAGCGCCGCGGCAATCCAGGACAATGCAGCCGACATCGCGGGTAATCTCGAGCAACTTCAGGGCGCTCGCACCGACTTGATCGGACTCGAGGAGCGCGTCAGCGATCTTGAAGCGGCGCCCCCCGGCAGCGGCGATGACGGTTCGCGCGATTTCGTTCTGGTCGATTGCAATCTTAATCCGAACGCGCTGCTGGATCCGCCGATCAATGGCTATTTTCCCGACAATACGACCTATGGCCTCGTCGGCCGCTGTAACGGGCCGCTATACGTCACCGAGGACGAGGTTTATTTCGAAGGCAATTCCCCCGATGCCGCCATCGTGTTACCGCCAGGCGATGCAACCGCGGCATCCAACGGCGCAGTTTTCGGCGACGGCGCGCATAACCTGCAAATTCGTAATCTGACTATCGATGCCCTGGCCTGGAATTCGGTTGTGAACGAAGGAACCGAATCGGCCGGTGTTTACGCGCGGAACGCTTTTGTGCGCGTCATCGACAGCGACATTCTCGGCGGCGAATACGGCATCAACCCGTTCCGCGACGCGGTCGTGCGGCTGCAGGGCACGGTAAACGTGACCGATTTTCTCAATGTCGGTATTAGCGCCGGTGATCACTCGCTGGTGACGACCCGCGGCCAGGTCAATATCGCCACCTCGATTACCGAAGGCAATTTTATTATTGGCCTCGAGCTTTATCGCGGCGGCAACATGGATTTTCGCCGCGGGGTTACCGTCAGCCTGCCGCCGGGCGACCAGTTCCCGTTTCCGAGGGCCGTCGCCGCATCGAACAACAGCCATCTGCGCATTCGCCAGAGCGGCCAGGTTAATATCGGGGGTAACGCCTCTATGCGCTCCAATTCGACGCTGGCCATGCTGGGCGGCATCCTGGCGGGTAATCTCGACCTCGAACAGGGCTCGTCTGCGCAACTGTTCGGAGTCATACAAAACCAGGGCAGTAACCTCTTTAGCGGCAACTCAAACCTGCAATCTTTCGATTCGACGCTGGCAAATACCAATGTGACCGAAGGTTCGGTGGCCAAGCTTAGCGGCGGCGAGTTGGACGGTGCCATCGTGCAGTTAAACGGTTTCCTTTCCGTGCAGCAAGGAGTTTCGGTGACCAATCTTATCAGTGCGTCTAAACCGTCGGTGGTCGATATCAACGACACTAACATGAACGGCAATCCACTGTTTTTCTGCGATGAGGATACGGCCTTCTTCGACGCCTCGGTGACAAACCCGATCGATACCTGCCCCTGAATAACGGAGTGGTGCAAGCTTTTACGAACCACGCCCACGGGCGTGGTTTTTTTTGCCGGCGCTACGCCATTACCCGCAGGGACGAAAACACCCGAATCGATCGAGTACGACGGCAGCATCGTTTTTTTTCATCGCACGATACCCAATGGGCGATAAGCCGGACTTTAACGGAGGTTCGGCAACTGGAACCGAGCAACTGTGCCGGGTATTCCAGGATCGCGTTGCCGGATCGGACTGGGACGCCTTGGACTGCAATTTCGGACCACGATATCGAGCTTGACAATTAAGGAACCATAATTCGCAGCAAGAATATTAATCGCGCTTTTCCCCAATCTTGCGATCTTTTTGTTAACGGAAATTTTTAACAAGCTGAGTCGCAGCCTAGAACTAACCTGACGATCGTCAGTCCTAAAGTAAATTCGCAAGCCTATTTATCGACTCCGATCGAATGCCATGAAAATTTTGAAAAACCTGTTGCCGTTATTCGCATTACTAACCGTAAGTAACAGCTTTGCTGCAAATGAAGGGGACGCGGTTCATGAATTGTTCGACCAGATACTGAGAGCGCATGTCAGTGACGGTCGGGTGGATTACGATGCGATTCAATTCGACACCCGGTTTAATCGGTATCTCGATTTAATTACAAACTTCGATCCCGATCGATTATCGAGCCGGGCGGAAAAATTGGCCTTTTGGATCAATGCCTATAATGCGCTTGCGATAAAAGGCATCATCGACGGACATTCGCCCAAATCCTTGTTCGGACGCTACAAATACTTTAAGTCGGTGCAATACGATATTGCCCGACAGCGCATCAATCTTTACGACCTGGAGCATGAAATAATCATTCCGCTCGGCGAACCCCGTATTCATTTTGCAATTGTCTGTGCATCGCTATCTTGCCCCGCGCTGCGCTCGGAGGCTTATATCGCAAGCAAGTTGGAGCGGCAGCTCAATGAAAACGCCAGCCGCTTTATCAATAATTCCGATAAAAACGATTTTGACGGTAAACAGATATACGTATCCAGGATTTTCGAATGGTTTGAAAAGGACTTTTCGACACATTCGGGATCGCTGCAAAAATATTTAGCCCAGTACGTGAAAGACCCAGCGCTAGTGCAAAAGCTCGAGGCTGACGCGTTAAAGGTCGGATATCTTGCTTACGACTGGCGGCTGAACGGTAAACGAGGCGATGGATAGCTCGCGAGAATCCATGTGCTGATTCTGCCTGGGGACAGGATTCAAGTTGCTCGCTTGTTTAACTTCTTCCTGCAGGGAGAGCAATTGGCATTTGATTGCGCTTTACGTCAGTCGCAAATTTTCCCGGACGACATCTCGCGACGCTTCTTCGCGACCCAGGCCCGGCAAGAGAAATTCCATGCCCGGGTATTTCGCTGCGGCATCGGAATTCTAGCACCTAAGGGAATTGGTCGATTTTCTAAAAATGCGGCGATGGAATCCTATCGAAACCAACTCGAGTCCGCGCTGGCAGGCGGCGATCTTGCGCTAAGTCTACTGGGTATGCAGATTATTCTGGAAGGCCTGGGAGATGTCGCTTTGCAACATATCAGCGATGGCTGTGGTCCACGGGGTATCGGCTTCTCGCGGATTAGACGGATGGTCCTGGGCCAGGAAGACGCGCATCATAATTTTGGGATTCGACGTTTTTTGGCCTTCTTTGCCGGCGAGGCCGAGGCTGTGGAAACCAATAGAACACATTTCGACGATTATTATGGCCAGCTGCAAAACATTATCGAATCGGTGGCGCCGTTGTTTGAGCATTTCGATGAAGATCCGTTACAGTATCTGAAAGAATTCGAATCCAGCCTGCCTGAATTTTTTCAGCCCGAATCGACGCCCCTGAAAGTCGCATGAAGCTATCGATCATAATCCCGGTGCTCAACGAAGCGAAAGCGCTGCCAGCAACACTCGACTGCGTTGAGCGACTGGCAGGCCAGTCGGAACTCATAGTGGTTGACGGTGGCAGCACCGACGCGAGCAAAAAGATTGCCGCGGCGGTCAGCCGTGTGCGCTTGATTTCCGCAGATCGAGGGAGAGCACGACAAATGAATGCGGGCGCCGATGTCGCCTGCGGCGACTGGTTGCTGTTCTTACACGCCGACTCGCTTCTGCCAGAGGATGCAGCGGATGAAATATTGGCACTAGATGCAAATTCTTCGGTCCAGGCGGGTTGTTTCCGGCACCGTTTCTCGGGCAATAATTTTTTGTTATCGCTAATATCGCGCCTTCACAACTGGCGTTTTTCCCGAGGTGGGATTATCTACGGTGATCAGGCGCTATTTGTGCGCCGAGATCTATTCCGGAAAATTGGCGGCTATCCCCAAGTTTCTATTCTCGAGGACGTTCAATTCAGCGAACAGCTGGTCAAAACAACGCGACCGATAATGCTCGACCAAACAGTGGTCACCGATTCGCGTAAATTTATCCAGCGAGGAGTGTTCAGGTGCTTTCTTGAGATCGCCTTAATTTTAATCTGCCATGAACTCCGCTTGCCGATAAAGGGGCAGGGGTTTTTTTCGGCGGTACGATAGCGATGAGTTGCAATAAGGTGAAAGTTTAGAATGGCGCTTACTTAAGACTGTCATTCCCGCGTAAGCGGGCGTTTGATCCAACTGCGAGACCAGACTAATAACAAGGCCACCCCAGGCAAGGACAATCAGGGATTCTTTATTTCCCGGTAGATAGTATCGGCCGCGGCGAGGATATCGGCATACAGATACAAACCAACGATCTCAGCCGTTTTCAGGTTAATCGCAATACTTGGAGTTTCCTCAAACACTTGTTTCAGTTGCCGGGGTTTGGCGCCGTTGAGTATCTGCGCAATGGTTGCGGAAAGAAACAAACCCGCCGGTTTAAAACCCGGTCGGGATATGCTGAAAAGAAATCCTTGTTGAACTTCTTTTGCACCCAGTTGCGAGAATGTGGGTATGCTATTTTTATTGGCGATCTCTACGAGTTTCGGTATCGATTCCGTATTGACGCCGCCTTGAATCGTCACGTAAATAGCGTCGACCTTTTTCGACAACTTGTCAAAACACCGGATAACGCTCTTCGATGCAACTTCAGTATCCGATATATCGCTTTTGGTGTAGCATTTCACGACATCGAATCCGATATCTGCCGCTACTTTTTCGACCGTGTCGATGGCCGAGTAACTGCGCCCGTAAATAGAGTCTTCGAACGCTATGCCAAGCTTTTTGAACTTGATGATGTCGTGAAAGATCCTGAGCTGCCGTTCATACCGGTATGGATCTACGCGCGCATGAACATGGTCGTACCCCGAGTCATCCTTGCTTTTTATGATTCCCGATTCCACGGGGTCACTCGTCGACATGACAATTGTTGGCACCGAGTGTTCATCATTAGCCAGGTCGAGTCCCGCCCAGGTTCCCATGGCAATGACCAGGTCGATATCGTCTTGCGACGTCAAACGATCCAGTAGCTTGGATCTGTTCGTCTGTCGCTGATCATCGTCCCAATTGGCTGAATAATAGCCGTCTTCGAGGAATTCCAGGTACTCGCTCTCCGATTTATTAACCAGCCAGTTCCATAGTCTTTTTGTATCCTTTCGCTTACGCTGGATTTTGGTAAGATCCGATTTTTCTATCCAGCCAAAATTCATCAAACCCCGAATCGTTGCTTCCAGGTAGTGATAATAATTGGCATGAGGCCCCCCTTCATAAAAAACCACCCGCCACTTTTTCCCGTTGTTTAGTACGGCCGAGGTACCGAATTTTTCAGCGATTTCGGCGGCCGGGGTCACTTTGGGGGTGAATTCGTATTCCGGCGCTTCTTTGTCGAAGCCTTCTTTGGCCCAAGTTGATGCACTTAGTATGCAAAGAAAAACGGTCGTTAAAATTTTGTAATGCATCTTTTTCCGCATTCATCTGTCCTGATTGAAAGGCTATAATTATTTATAGTTTGGTGGTTGGCTTCTGGCGAGTCGCCCGTTCAAGAATTAGACTTAATTACTATTAATTTCCTCGAAAAATTCATCCGTTGCGCCCATTAGAACGATGGGGGGATCAAAACCGATAATTTCCGCGGTCTTTAGGTTTAACGCGATTTTCGGAGGCTCTTCATAAAGTTGGTTCAATTGGTTTGGTTGCGCGCCGTTAAGCACCTTGGCGATGGTCTCGGCATGAAACCTGCCAACGTATTTGTACCCGGCCCGGGACAGGCTTGCAAGAACGCCATAGCTGACCTCTCTGGCACCCGATTGGGAAAATGTCGGTATTTTGTGCTCGTTGGCAATCTCGACCAGAGTCGGAATGCTTCTGCCACTAACACCACCTTGTTGGGTAACATAAATCGCATCGGCTTTTTTAACCAGTTCCTTAAAGCATTTAATCACGCCTTTTTCGGCTAATTCCTTGTCGCTGGTATCGCTTTTGGTATGGCAACGCACGATTTTGAAATCATGCGTTTTAGCCAGAGCCTCGATGGTATCGATCGCCGCATAGCTGCGCCCGGTAAGGCTGTCTTCATATACAATACCCAATTTATGAAACCCGATCATCTCGTGGAATACCTTGAGTTGACGTTCGTTTCTTTTCGGGTCGACCCGCACGTGCACGTGGTCAAAACCCGAATCCTCGACGCTCTTGATGATCCCCGAGGAGATCGGATTGCTCGTCGAAAACACCAGGGTATTGGTTCTGTGGCGATAATTAGCCAGTCCTTTGCCGGCCCAGGTGCCCATCCCGATCATCAAATCGATATCTTTATCGTTGTTTAATCGGAAGACAATCTCGTCTTCCACCTTACCGCGCTTATCGTTTTCCCATAAAGCGCTATAGTGTGCATTGGCGACAAATTCGATGTAATCGCTCTTCACTTTCGTGCTAAGCCAGTCCCACAGCATATCGGTTGCCTCGCCGCTTTGCTTCGGCAATTCGGCGGTCTCAAGTCAGCCTAGTTGCATCAAGCCTTTGACTGTCTCGGTTAACTGTTTCTGGTAGTTAATATACGCGCCGCCTTCGTAGTAACCAATGCGCCACTTTTCGCCGTTATTGGTGGTCGGATCCACCTTGAAGAGTGGTTCAGCGGCGAAGCTGGCGGCCGGCCAAATCAGGAAAAGACTGATAAATACTAATAATTTTGATTTTAATTTCATTGTGCGACCTGCTTAAGCTAGGGAACCTCTGAAGAACCCGTTAAATTCTTATCGCCGACAACCGGGTGATATTTTTTCCTAGGGTTTCTCGGATAAGTTTCTGGTTTTTGGTATTTTCTTCTGAATGTCATCATCATTTCCCTATTCAGGGCGCACTAACCCTGCAGTGCCTGTAATTCCCTTCGGCACAGATACAGGTTTGCCAGCGCAAACAGGGTAAATACTTGCGCTGCATTTTTCTCGATTCCTTTGTAGCG
>Ga0209149_1000128_pt1 | contig 31937 bp, 20 predicted proteins | sample WorMetTyACAVOLI2_FD_187423 | JGI IMG/M metagenome (GOLD analysis project Ga0209149, IMG submission 187423) | Marine gutless worms symbiont microbial communities from Max Planck institute for Marine Microbiology, Germany - Olavius algarvensis... ... | reverse complement strand
GCATTGTCAGACAGACTAGCGTTGAAGATAGCAGGACAGGATCAATATGTCAAATTAAATATGGCGGCATTTATGATTAGATCAAAAATAAGACCACCTATAAATCTCTATATTAAAGGATTTTAAATAGTACAGAACATTATAGTAGATGAGTTAACCGCCATATTTAATTTGACATTAATTGGCCGATAATTTCTGTTAATGATAGACACCGATAAAAAATTTTGATAACCAATACGAAGATGTTAAATTTATTAACTCAAGAAAATCCCTGCTGGAAGCGGGATTAGATCATTTTAGATCATTTTCAATATTAGCTCATTTTTTCTCGTTCGATGTACAATTCTTCTGCTGCTGCTCAGACCCGATAATATTACAAATGAGGTCCTCAAATATGCCTTCATCGACACCGCTTCCGATCGACAGTTTAATCGACCAATATTTGAATTATCTGTTGATCGAAAAGGGGCTTTCCAACACCACCCTGGAGTCCTACAGCCGGGATATACTCAGGTATCAAAATTTTTTGCAGCAAAACAAAATCTCACGAATTTCAGAATCGGACACCCCTTATATTCTCAGGCATTTGATCGCCCTGCGCAATGCCGGCTTAGGGGCCCGGTCCAGGGCCCGGCATTTGGTTTCCATAAGAGGATTTTACCGATTTATGGTTCAGGAAAAAATCCTCAAACATGACCCTGCCAGAACGGTTGATCTTCCCAAAACCAGTATGAAACTGCCGGACGTTCTCTCGGTGCATGAGGTTACCCAATTGCTGGAGACGCCGGACACCGACAAGCCCCGTGGTATGCGAGACCGAGCCATGCTCGAACTTTTGTACGCGGCCGGCTTGAGGGTCTCCGAATTGGTAAATTTGAAGCTGCAGGACATTAATTTGGAAGCCGGATTTGTCAGAGTGCTCGGCAAGGGCTCAAAAGAAAGACTGGTTCCCATTGGGACGCATGCCAGGGATAAGATTGATTCCTACATTGAAATGGCCCGAAACTCCCTTTTAAAAAACCGCGCCAGCTCCTATCTTTTTGTCGCCCGGGCGGCAAAGCCCATTACCCGCCAAGGCTTCTGGAAACTTCTGCGTAAATATGCCGCCTTGGCCCAATTACATAAGAAGGTAACTCCCCACAGCCTCAGGCATTCTTTTGCGAGCCACCTACTGGAAGGCGGTGCCGATCTGAGAGCCGTCCAGGTCATGTTGGGGCACGTGGATATCGCAACCACTCAAATCTACACCCACGTCGCACGGCAGCAGCTCAAGATCCTGCATGAGAAATTTCATCCCCGGGGTTAGCAATAGGTCCTATATGACCTATAAGACTTATTGGTTATAGGTCCTATATGACCTATAGGCCCTATAAAACCTATAGGACCTATTTCAGTAGTCTTGACACAGTCGAACTTTTCAACTAAAAGAGCTTTTTATCACTCCGAAATCACACAACAAAATCATTTGTTATCATTTTAAATCAGGAAACATAAAAAAATCGTGCAAAGACTTGATTCCAATGACCGACTATCAGGCTGGTGGCAGCCGTCGCGGGATTTGCCCAACACCAGCCCGCAAGCGCTGGGCACCGCAATTCTGGCGGTGAATCGCCCCTTATTTCTTGTTGATTTTAACGGTAAAATGGCATTTGCCCAGAACGGCACGCTGACCATCGGAGATGATCAGCCAAGCGGATCCGATGCCCTGCCGCTGATAGGCTATGTGCCGCCATTGCATCCGCAGGAGTTGGGGGACCCGGGATTTAAAGCGGCCCACAGGCTTCGCTATGCCTACGTGGCCGGCGCCATGGCCAACGGCATTACTTCCGTTGAAATGGTTCAAGCAGCCGGGCGCAACGGGATGATGGGCTTTTTCGGGGCAGCGGGCCTGATGCCGGCTGAAATCGAATCCGCCATAACCAGACTGAAGCAAACCATGCCGGACCATCCATTCGGCTTTAACCTGATTCACAGTCCAACGGATCCCGCCCTCGAACGGGCAACTGTCGATCTATACCTGCGGCACGGAATCAACCGGGTTAGTGCATCGGCCTACCTGGATCTCACCCTGCCCCTGGTTGTTTATCGGGTCAACGGCATTCACCGTGACGGCCAAGGCCGGGTTATTTGCCCCAACAAGATTATTGCCAAGGTGTCCCGGGTCGAAGTCGCACGCAAATTTTTTGCACCGGCACCGGATAAATATTTAAGGCAGCTGGTGGATCAGCGCCTGATCTCCCCGGAACAGGCCGCTATGGCGGCTGAAATCCCAATGGCGGAGGACCTGACAGCCGAGGCCGACTCCGGCGGTCATACCGATAATCGACCGGCGTTAACGCTATTGCCGACCATGCTGGCCCTGCGCGACGAGGTTGCAGCGGCCCACAATTATCAGGCGCCGGTTCGTGTCGGTTTGGCCGGCGGTATAGCCACACCGGAATCGGCGGCCGCGGCCTTTGCATTGGGCGCGGCTTATGTTTTAACCGGCTCCATCAATCAGGCTTGCCGGGAGGCCGGCACGTCGGATACGGTCCGGCAGATGCTCGTTGAAGCCGACCAGGCGGATGTAACCATGGCACCGGCGGCCGACATGTTTGAACTGGGGGTCAAGGTCCAGGTTCTTAAAAGAGGCACCATGTTCGCTTTGCGCGCTGCCAAGCTTTACGAACTTTACAGCCAGTACGACAGCTATGAGGTTATTCCTGCCAAGCAGCGAGAAATTTTGCAGCGTGATTTTTTCAAGTGCAGTTTCCCGGAGGAATGGGAACAGACCCGGCGGTTTTTTGCCGAGCGCGATCCGCGGCAAATAAAGCTGGCCGAGCAAAACCCGAAACACAAAATGGCCCTCGTATTTCGATCTTATTTAGGCCGGTCTTCAAATTGGGCCAATAGCGGCGATCCGGCCCGCAAGATCGACTACCAGATCTGGTGCGGTCCCGCCATGGGGGCATTTAACCACTGGGCCAAGGGGACATTTTTGGAAAAAACTGAAAACCGCCAAACCGTCACGGTGGCCATGAATTTACTTTTCGGAGCGGCTGTGGCAACCCGGGTGAACTGGCTGCAGCACCAGGGCATCGCCCTGCCCCGGGATGCCGGTAAATTCCGGGCCATGGAATTGCCGCGCATTCTGGAACTGCTGGGTGAACCTGTTTGAGATAAGCAGTCAGAAGATGTCATTATTCAGAATCGAAATACCCCAAAAAAGTTTGGCGCAAGAAGCTGATATTCAGCATACGATAGCTTGCGGCATTCATTGGTGCCGACTCATTGTGAGTCGATGAGATTGCCGATTCGACAAATCGCTCCTGTTGCATGGGCACCCCCTGGTATCGGATAGAATCAGATGTCATCACAGCCTTTATCCAATATCTCAGCCCGAGTTCTCCGTCGGTGGAACTTTGGGGGCTGATAATCGCGATCTGATAATTTTGAATCGGATGAGCCGATTTTTTTGCGGGATCGGCTGTGCCTGAAAAGTCAAAATAAAAATCATGATCCACCAACCACTGATGCAAATCGTGCAGCACCCGTCTGGCCTCCGGAATCGTAAGTTTTAAATTTCCCACCAGTTGCCCGCCGAGATACACGGAGAAAGCTTCATCGAGATTATATTGCCGTGCAAAACCGGATTGCAGTCCGCCCAGCGGATCGGGCGGCAAAAATTCACGTGACCAGCGTTTCCACTTCGCCAGATTAATGCTGAATATTTGCGAAAGTTCTTTGTTGGTGTAAAATTTTATCAATTTTAAAGGTATTTTTTATTGCGTATAGGTTCGAAAAATTTAGCCTGCTTTATTATTTAGTTGTTATATCAATATAACAACTAAATATTTTAAATCAATCTCTTGATAATATTTGTATTCAATACTATATTAGTTGTTTGACAATTCTCCGTTTGGTTTATCCAAATAAAGATACCGGTCGAAATTATTTCAACCAACAGTCCCGGATAACTCCTTAAATTATACACGGAATATATAGCTGTTGAAGATTATTTAAAGGACAAGCTGAGTATGCCTGACTATAATCCTGTGGCCATTATCGGAATGGGATGTCTGTTCCCGAATTCGATTGGCCTCAAAAATTACTGGCAGTTGCTGTTCCACGGCAAAGATGCCATCACCGAAGTTCCGGAATCCCATTGGTCGCCGGCGGAATATTATGATAGTGATCCGAAACGTCCGGATCATGTCTATTGCACCCGGGGCGGATTCCTGACCCCGGTGGATTTTGATCCCACCGAATTCGGCATTCCTCCCAATTCGCTCGAGGCCACCGATACATCCCAGCTGCTGGGGTTGCTGGCGGCAAAAATGGCCCTTGATGATTGCGGCTACAATGGCGATCGGGATTTTAACCGCGATCGCACCTCCGTGATATTGGGCGTTACGGGAACCCAAGAACTGGTTATCCCCCTGAGTTCGAGACTCGGCCATCCCAAGTGGCGCAAAGCCCTTGAAGATTCTGCCATCCCTGCCGCGAAAACCGAAGAAGTCATCCGGAAAATTTCCGACGCTTATGTTCCGTGGCAAGAAAATTCCTTTCCCGGCTTGCTGGGCAATGTGGTCGCCGGCCGCATATGCAATCGATTGGATTTGAGGGGCACCAATTGCGTTGTGGATGCTGCCTGTGCCAGTTCCATGAGCGCCGTTCACCTGTCTTTGCTTGAGTTGCAATCCGGACGCAGTGATATGGTCGTTACCGGTGGGGTGGACACGCTGAATGACATCTTTATGCACATGTGCTTTTCCAAAACCCACACGCTGTCTGCCACTGGAGATGCAAGGCCCTTTTCCAAAGATGCCGACGGCACCGTGCTGGGAGAAGGTATCGGCATGCTGGTTTTGAAACGACTCCCGGAGGCCGAAAAAGACGGCGATCGAATCTATGCCGTCATTAAAGGCCTGGGGTCTTCCAGCGATGGAAAATCACAAAGCATTTATTCCCCCAGAAGCGAGGGCCAGGCCCGGGCCCTGCGGGCCGCCTACAGCAATGCCGACATCAGTCCGGCCACCGTTCAGCTGATAGAAGCCCATGGAACCGGTACCCGGGTCGGCGACAAAGTTGAGTTTTCAGCGCTGAATCAGGTTTTTGAAGAACTTGGCGCCAACGGCAACAAATGTGCCCTGGGTTCGGTCAAATCAATGATCGGACACACCAAGGCTTCAGCCGGTGCGGCCGGGATGATAAAAGCCGCCTTGAGCCTGTATCACAAGGTGCTGCCGCCGACTTTAAAAGCTGAAACGCCGGATCCGGATTTAGATATCGACAACAGCCATTTCTACCTGAACACGGCCACGCGACCCTGGTTTTCCGACAATGGTGACCCTCGCCGGGCCGGCATCAGTGCCTTTGGTTTTGGCGGCAGCAATTTTCACGTCGTGCTTGAAGAGTACCAACGAAGCAAATCGGAAACCTCATGGGACGGAAGTACGGAAATAATTGCCTTTTCGGCCACGCAACCGGATAAGCTGATCCAGGACCTCGAACAATTCAAAGAATCCGTCGATGTCGGTTTGTCGGAGACCCAGTTAAGCCTCGCGGCCGCTGATTCCCGCCGCAGCTTCTCCCCAGACCGGCCGTACCGCCTGCTAATGGTCTGTGACAACATGCCCGCGATCGCGAAGCTTTTCGAACAGACATTGAAGGCCCTGGCAGCCGGATTCGATCCGGATGCTGTAAAAATCCCCAACGTCTACCCTGGCGGCCCCCAAAATCCCGGCAAATTGGCTTTTGTTTTCCCGGGCCAGGGAAGTCAATACCTTCACATGGGACGGGATATTGCCTGCACGTTTCCCCGGGCCATGCACTGCCTGGAAGATGCCGACAAGCAACTCAAGCGCAGCAACCGCCTCAGTGAATTGATCTTTCCACCGCAACAGCAAAGCCCCCGGGAACATGCGCGGCAGGAATCAGCGCTTAGACACACGGAAAATGCCCAACCGGCCATCGGCGCCATCAGCCTGGCGATGTTCAAATTGCTGCAGGATTTCGGAATCGAGCCGGCCGCAACCTGCGGCCACAGTTTCGGGGAATTAACGGCCTTGTGCGCGGCCGGCTGGATCGATGGGCCCGATTTTCTGGAGCTGGCTGCCACCCGGGGCTGTCTGATGGCCGCCGCCGGCGGCGATCAAAATCCGCCCCGGGGTTCGATGCTGGCGGTTCAAGCGCCTCTGGCCGACATCGAAGCGCTGATCGCCGAATCGGGCGGAAACGTCGTTCTGGCCAACCGCAACAGCCCCGTCCAGGGCGTTTTATCCGGCCCTACGGCAGACATTCTGGAATTCGAAAAAACCTGCAAGGCCCGAAAAATCAAAGCCGTGCGCCTGCCGGTCTCGGCTGCATTTCACAGCGACCAGCTGCAAAGCGCGGTTCAACCCTTTGGGGATGCGCTCAAACAGGTCGCAATTCACCCAACGGCCGTTGAGGTCTTCTCAAATATCACCGCCAACGCTTATCCGACTGATCCTGGTCAGGTCCGCGCTTTACTGGGTGAGCAATTAATTCATCCGGTGGATTTTGTCAGTGAAGTCGAAAACCTCTACCACTCCGGCGTTCGTACATTTGTAGAAATCGGACCCAAATCGGTCCTCACCGGACTTATTTCAAAAACCCTGCGGAAGCGACAATTCGAGGCCGCCGCACTGGATGCTTCGGCGGGGGCAGCCTACGGCGTGGCGGATTTGGCGCGACTGCTAAGTCGCCTGGCCGCGCGGGGCTATCCGGTGGACCTCAACAAATGGGAGAATCCGATATCATCGAACCGCCAATCCCGCATGAACGTGCCGCTGAAAGGCACAAATTTCAAGAATCAGAGAAAAGATGACAGAAGTCAGAGGGCAGAAGACAGAGAACAGATTTCAGAGGACATAAGTCAGAGGGCAAATGTCGGAAGACAGAGGACCGATGTCAGAAGACAGAGGGCAGAAGACAGAGGACGGAAGTCAGAAGACAGAAATCAGAGGACAGATTACAGAGGACAGATGTCAGAGGACAGAAGTCAGAGGACAGAGGTCGGAAAACTGGAGGCCATGGACGGAAGTCGGGTCTTAAATGCGCCACGACACTTCAATAATCAGACGAATTCAATTACAGGAAAAGCGATTGCGAATCGACCGATCCATACTATGAAAAAAGAAACCAACACACAGACAGAATCAATCCGCGATGCCTATCGGGTGGTTGCAGAGGGCTTAAAATCAATGCAGCGCCTGCAATCTGAGACCGCCGCGGCACATCAGAAATTTTTAGAAACCCAGACCGAGGCCAATCGTGCCCTGCAGGAGATGATGAGAAGTACCCATCGCCTTGCAGAAGGCGCCGTTGAAATTCAATCCGGATCCAATCCGGCGGTGGCTGCGCCGCAGTACGGGACGCCGGCCCCACAGGTTCCACCGCCTGTCGATAATGTAACGGAACCCGCCCGGGTTGAGTCCGCCGCCGATCCATCGAGGACAGAAATTGCCCGGGAAAACGATATCACCGCGCCCGTGGCGGCCGATTTGAACATCCCCCGCGCGGCCGCCAATGGATATGGCGAAGATAAAAAAATCCGCGATTCCCGCGCCGAATCCAATCCGCCGAGTCCCGCAATGCAGCCGGACCTTGAAGCGAAAATGCTGGACATTGTCAGTCGCCTGACCGGGTATCCGGTGGAAATGATCGGTCTGGACATGGACATCGAGGCCGATTTGGGAATTGATTCCATCAAGCGGGTTGAAATATTATCGAAACTGGAAGAAGCCATCCCGGATTTACCGACGGTATCTCCCGATATTATGGGCAGCTTGAAAACTCTGGGACAGATTGTCGAATATATGAAACAGCCCACTGACGGCTTATCAGACACTCAGCCGCCGAACCAAATGCATCAAACCACACCGGCGACACCGGCGATCCACGCTGAATCGGCGGACAACGATGCTGAGAGTATCGAGGCAACCCTGCTGGATGTTGTCAGCCGGCTGACGGGCTATCCGGTGGAAATGCTCGGTATGGATATGGACATCGAAGCCGAACTGGGGATCGACTCCATCAAGCGCGTGGAAATTTTATCGAATCTCGAAGAAACAATGCCGGATTTGCCCACTGTTTCGCCGGACATCATGGGGTCTTTAAAAACCCTGGGCCAAATCGTCGAATTTATGGGCAGTGAAAAATCTGAAAATTCAGTTGAACATCAATCTGAGGCCCTTGCGTTGGATAGCCTTGCGCCACAGGCAGCAACACCGGTCGACCCCGTCGACAGTCGTCAGGCAACGGTCACGGCCACCCTGCTGGAAGTTGTCAGCGGGCTGACCGGCTATCCGGTGGAGATGCTGGGCCTGGATATGGATATCGAAGCCGAATTGGGTATCGATTCTATAAAAAGGGTGGAAATTCTTTCAAGCCTCGAAGAAAACATGCCTGATTTGCCGGCGATCGCGCCGGATATGATCGGCAGTCTGAAAACCCTTGGACAAATTGCCGAGTATCTCGCCGCTCCTAATGTCGCGGAGGCGGCCCCGGAATCACCCCGCACCGAGCAGGCGACAGCATTGTCGGTGGTTGCCGCCGGTCCACCCGCAACTGCGCCGCTTCCCGAACTTTCGATCGATGATTCGGATACGGTCACGATACCTCGCCACGTGGTGACCGTGGTGGCGGCGCCCCCTATTGCCGAATCTACCATTGCTGTTCCAAGTACCAAAAAAGTTTTTGTGACCGAAGATCATACCGGTTTAGCCGAAGAAATTGCCGAGGAACTGGCCAAACGCGATATCAAGACGGTTAGAATCTCGCTCGACATCTTGAAATATAAAGATCGGCTGCCGGCGGCTGCCGGTTTGATCATTGTGCAGGATCCCGAATCCGGCCAAGTGCATCAGGATATAAAGGATGCCTTTGCATTGGCAAAATATCTGGCACCGGACCTCATCGCCACAGCCGGCGAAGGTGCGGGTGCCCTATTCGCGACCGTTACCCGCCTTGACGGCGCCTTCGGGCTGAAGGGCAATCCGCTGCCGCATCCGATTCAGGGGGGACTGGCGGGATTGGCCAAAACCGCCGCCCTCGAATGGGACAATGTCTGCTGCCACGCAATTGACATTGCGCCGGACTGGCCGGACAAACCGGCCCTTGCAGCGGCAGTCGTCAAAGAGGTCTTAGCACCGGGCCCGGTCGAAATCGGTCTTGAGTCGGAAAATCGCAAAACGCTGGCGCTCGAACCTGCAACTCGAGCGACTGGATCGTTAAATCTCGATCAAAAAGACGTGGTGGTTGTCAGCGGCGGTGCCAGAGGCGTCACGGCCGCGGCTGCACTGGCGCTGGCCAGGGAAACCGGCACCCAACTGGTATTGCTGGGTCGTTCGCCGGAGCCCTTTGCCGAGCCGGCGTGGCTGGCTGCCTTGGAGGGCGAAGCGGATATCAAAAAGGCGCTGTTGGAGAATGAATTCAGCAGCCAGTCCCCAACCCCGGCCGCGGTCGATAAAGTCTACCATCGTTACATGACGAATCGTGAAATAACGCACAATCTAACGCAATTGAGATCGGTGGGGACCAGGGTCGAGTATTTTTCGACCGACGTCCGAAAGTATGATGAAGTCGCTGCCATCATGGATGGTATCCGCGAGGATCTCGGCCCTGTCACCGGTATCATCCATGGTGCCGGTGTGTTGGAAGACCGCCTCATCACTGATAAAACCGCCGAGCAATTCGAGCGGGTCTATGACACCAAGGTCGCAGGACTGAACAATCTGCTTCAGTCATCAAGCCGGGAACCTCTGAAATACCTGGTTTTATTTTCATCGGTTGCCGCCCGGCTGGGCAACAAGGGCCAGGTGGACTATGCCATCGCCAACGAGGTCCTCAATAAAGTGGCTCTAAACGAGTCTGCGACTCGAGCCAACTGTCGCGTTATCGCCATCAATTGGGGACCCTGGGACGGCGGCATGGTGACAGCGCCTTTAAAGCGTGAATTCGAGCGCAATGGGATCCACTTGATTCCCGTCGACTACGGTGCTGATTGCATGTTGGATGAAATGAAGGCCCCAGGTGACAGCCCGGTTGAAATCGTCATCGGGGCTGAACTCCCCAAAGCCGATCTTCCCAGCCGCACTGCACCCAAACGACCCGAACTGGTTAAGGCGGTACCTGCGGCGAAAAAACAACAGTTGGCCCTTTCCTTTGAAAGGCAAATCGACCTGGAACACTATCCGATTTTGCAGTCTCATATCATTGACGGTAAACCGGTGGTGCCGCTGGCCCTGATGACTGAATGGCTTGCCCACGGCGCGCTGCATGAAAATCCCGGGCTGCTGCTGCACGGGTTGGATGACATGCGAGTCATGAAGGGTATCCGGATGGAGCATGATCAAAAGCACATTCGGCTGCTGACCGGCAAGCTTCAAAAGCATGGCGGCCACTATGAAGTGGCGGTTGAATTGCGGGACGGCAAACCATCGGGCAGCGATATGGTTCATGCCGCAGCCAGGGCCGTGTTAAGCGACAGTCTGGCGGAAGGCCCTGACTACCATTTTCCCAAAACCATGGTTGCCAAAGCCTACACCAAAAAAATAAAAGAGGTGTACGATCAAATTCTTTTCCACGGTATGCAGTTGCATGGAATTCGTAAAATTGTCAGCTGCTCCGCCAGGGGGATGGTGGCGCACATTGCGGCTGCCCCGGCTCCTAGTGAATGGATGTCGAGTCCGTTGAGAAATCAATGGATTGCCGATCCGCTCGTTCTCGACTGCGCTTTTCAGATGGCCACGGTATGGTGTTTTGAAGAGAAGGGAGCGGTGTCGCTGCCAAGCTACGGTTCCTCATACCGCCAGTATTGTGCACAATTTCCCGCTGACGGTGTGACGGTGGTGCTGGAAATAAAGGATGTGACATCCCGCAGGATGCGGGGCGATTTTACGTTCCTCGATGCCGAGGGTGCCATCGTGGCACGTTTGAACGGTTATGAGGCGATCATGGATGCTTCCTTGTTCAGAGCCTTCAAACCGCAATACAGGGCATCAGCCTGAGGCAATGAAAATCACTTAGAGCATGGCTTTAAATTTCACCCAGTTTAATTTCGTTTAATCAGCTTTCAGGAGCAATTTTTGATTGCGGATTGCGGACTGCGGATTTGTTAATTCGCTTTACTCTATCATTTTGTATTAAATTGATCCGAAGGCGGACCTTAAAATCCAAAATCTGAAATCCCAAATCCCAAATCTATCCTAAACCGCTTTGTCGATACCCCGGTGGATATCAGCTGATATGGTGCACAAATCAATGGTTTCCAAACCGGAAACCACGCTTTTGCACGGCGGACAGAATTTCTTGGGCTTTCCACGGCCGCTCCACAGCATTTTCATTCTATGCGCAGCACCGCATTTCGGGCAGACACATTCGACAGTAAGGCCTCCGACATGGTGGGTGCCGACATCTTGAATGCCATCATACGCTTCCCTTAAACGCCTGCTATTGCTCGTAACATGCATGTCTCTATCTTTCTTTAGGGTTAAAGGCGATGTTGAAACACGTTAACACGGTAAATCGTGTCGAGCACTTGAGTTAAGCAAAGTTCAATATATCCTGGCCGGCGCTGCTACCCTTTCTGTTTCTTTTTTTCATATTTCTCTACGATATCTTCAATGGCCTCTTCCAGGAGAGCGCCAATCGATTTGTCTTCATCAACTGCCAGGTGTTTTAGTGCTTTCAGACGGTCTGCATCAACTCTGGTGGAAAAAGTCTTTTTCGTGCCCATATCAATATCATTACAATATTTAATTCTTTATTGCAAGAATATTTTTTATTAAATAAAAAATATATAAAAATAATTATAATATAATATTACATATATTATTTAATATTTTTTTATTATAAAAAATTATTTGTGGATATAAATAATGAAATATTGCAAGATGCAGATACGTGATTTGTAGCAGAGGGAGCTATCTTGAAAGGATTAAACAGTTACCCAATCTGTTTTGCGCTAATGGGGGAAAAATTTACGGACCTATAACCAATGAAAAGGCAATTTTAAGATTGCATGAAATGAAATTTTTCGCAGAAACCTGGTCCTCTGGGCCAGGTCATAGACAATCGGCGATGCCGTGAATCTGCTGCAAGCGGCAGCGGAATGATGGAATACTGGAATGTTGGAATACTGGGTTTAGTGGATTGGGATCTATTTTTATAACGATGGCACTGATCAGTTTATAAAATCAGACCGCCATCCACTTTTGATACCCAATATTCCATTATTCCACCATTCCATTATTCCATTCGGAGTCTAAGGTAAACTCCACCCCTCTGGGGTGAAATCAAAGCCGGGACCTCTGGGCTCGGATTCTTTATTAATCAAGCCCGGCTTTTTGTTTGATCCGCAAAAGCCCGGGACTATTGTGCAGGTACATCAACGGTGACCGGCAGCCGGTCTTCAAAAAATAGGATTCGAGATCGTCGAATAGCACGGGTCGATCGGGCCAGGTGAAATGCTGCCTTTCGGCTTCCAGCAACTAATGGAATTAAAGTACTTATAGGAGACAAATCAGCGTTTCCTCGCAATAAACTTTGCGGCGGTCTTCTCACGTTTAAAAGCATTCAGTTGTTGGAAGAAATTTTCGCCACCACGCTCGATATGCTGCAATCCAGCCACTTGATCACCTTTCAAAGTTGGTTTTATAAAGTCGGCAGCAGCACCGGCGCCAGCGTAAATAGACGTTTAGATTATCCCTTTCACTTCGTGCGTCGTAAAAACTATGATCAATATTGGTTGAACATGGCCCGGGAGGCAGGGGCGGAATTTAAAGCCGGCGAAGCAGTGGTCACTCTGGATCCCTTACGAAATCAAGCGACAACTGATAAGGGGCATTAGTACTTCGGAAAAATAATTTTGGGTGCCGACGGTGCCCTGAGCCGAACAAGGCATTTGCTGTCGGTTAAAGGCTTCATCGAGCCGGATTGGAAATCAGGTTTGGCGGCAAACTGGAAGTATAGGTTCTTGTCTTGTCTGCTCAGAGGCCTGCCGTGGCTTTGTGAAGAAACCGCTCAGGGTCAACGATCTTACAGGTGGTTTCGGCCCGCTTCCACTTGAAAACACAAAGCGGAGTGGAAACTCCAATGTCCACTCCGCTTTATAATTTTCAACACCCTGTTAAAGTTGGACTCAGCTTTTCTACTGGAAGGCATCGAATTCAGCGCGCGGAATTTTTTTAGTCGATATCCGCACCCCGATAAATCCTCCGTTAAGGATCAAATGAGTCGTGATTTTCTGCCGAACCATCACCATTTGAATCTGTTCGAGATGTGCTTTTCTCTTTACCTCTTTTACCAGCTGCTGGGCGCTCCTGATGGATACGCCGTCATATTCAAGGATTAGATCACCTTCCTGAAGGCCCGCCGTTTCCGCCTGTGAAGCCTCAACAATGCTCTGCACCTGCGCAACACTCACCAAATCCTTAGAATTGCTAGAGGCATTGGACCGAGTGGGAAAAGAAGGACTGTTGCTGGCTGCTTTTGGAATCACGACCACGCGCTTGAGAGTTGCATCAGCAAACTCAAAAGCGTAGTTCTTGACTCCGATTTTTTGCAGCAGGCCTTTTAACAAATCCTCCCACGATTCGGCAATAAAGGAAAAAGATATTTTCTCTTGAGCTCTATCCTCCAGACCCCTTATTTCAATGGCGTAGTCTTCATAAATTTTTTTAACGATACTTTCTATGGTAGACCCGCGGGCCTCAAGGTTGACTCTACCGTCGGGTTCCGTGCCGATTTCGACGACCGCGCCGGCTGCATTAACTACAGCGGGAAAAATCCAAAGTAGAAAAAATAGAATCAGTCGCTTGTATTGCATGGTCGCTTTAACGCCGATCGAAATCCCGTCAATACTCGCTGGGCGCCGGCACTAAAATACCGCTAAGTCCCAGGCAGCGTTAGGCAACGGCATAAACCCCTCTGCCGGATTTTTTAATCCTGCCCTCTTTGGCAGCCCTGAAAACGATATTGCGTACTTTCTTATCGTTAAAGCCGGTCTTTTTTTTCAGGGTTGGTACATCGACACCTTTTTTGGATCTCTTGATTATTTTAAGAATTTGATCCGTTGCGGTCACCTGGACAGCCTTTTTTTTCACCGGTGCCTTTTTGGCGGCTGCTTTTTTAGCGGGGGCTTTCTTGACTGCTTTTTTGGCGACGGCCTTTTTGGCGGTCGTTTTTTTGGCGGCCGTTTTTTTTGCAGCTTTGGGTTTTGAGACTTTTTTAGGCTTTGCAGTTGTCTCAAATGCCTTCAACAATTTTTCCATCTTCTTCTCAAGGGCTTTAAAGTCTTTGCTCAATGCAGTTAGGTCTTTCTTTAAAATAGCCATTCTTCTGATCCTCCTCGAAAATTTTTGTAAATCTAGATATAGTTTAATGCAACAAATACTACCAAAATGAATCTGATAAACTCTTGCCGTTTTCCTTAAAATATAAATTAAAGAAAGTACTATATAGATAAATTACTTTATAGGCGTATTTTTGTCAAGCAATAAGGATAAAAGAATGAAATAATCTAGTTGGTTAGACCATTTTTAAGGAAGATATGCGAGTAAAGCAGGCATTGATATGACTACAAGCTCCTGTCAGATACATTTGATTTTCCGAAAACAGGGCGTTGTTATATATATATATATAGGTACACCGCGAGGCCTTTGATAAAAGGGTTCAAGCATTTCGCTTAAACCCTTTTATGTTCGTGGTGAGCCGGTTTTGCTCCTTAACTTATTAAATCAAGATGCAAAACCCCTACATCGGGAGCAGGATTTGAACCTCGCCTGAAAAGCGGCCGGATTTCGCTGATGCTAAACCTGCCGACCTGCTTTTATTTCTGACGGAACTACTAAATAAGAAAAGCCGGGGTTTGGTAATCATCCCCGACTTTTGTTATCTTTGGTGGTGCGCCAGGCAGGATTTGAACCTGCGGCCTACGGATTCGTAGTCCGGCGCTCTATCCGGGCTGAGCTACTGGCGCAAGAAAATTTAATTGAAATTTAGCTGGAACATAAGCTAAAGTAGCGGCATTGTCAATCGATTTATTACTCATTTGCGGATATACAATCATGGACAATCACAGTTATTTCATGAAACTTGCGATAGCGGAAGCGAAAAAAGCTGGACAAATCGGTGAAGTTCCGATAGGTGCAGTACTCGTTGCTGATAATGGCGAAATTTTGGCGGCCGCTCACAACCAGACCATTGGGCAGGTTGACCCGACAGCTCATGCCGAAATTCTGGCATTGCGCAAAGCAGCAATTAAATCAAACAATTACAGGCTGTTAAACACTTCCCTCTTTGCAACTATTGAACCATGCATGATGTGCATGGGAGCCTTGGTCCATACCAGGGTAAAGCGGGTGATATTCGGTGCAGCGGACCCCAAATGGGGCGCCGCAGGTTCACTATACAACTTTGCTGAGGATTTTCGGTTAAACCACCGGGTGGAAATCATTAACGGTGTGCGTGAGGATGAATGCCGCGAGTTGATGCAGGCGTTTTTCCGAGCGAAAAGATTATGACTCTTTTCAAAGGAGAAAAATGTGGCCAACGTAGTCATTGTCGGAACCCAATGGGGAGATGAAGGAAAAGGTAAAATAGTTGATCTGCTGGCCGAAACCGCTGATATGGTGGTGCGATTCCAGGGCGGCAACAATGCCGGCCATACCATGGTGGTCGGCGGAGAACAATTCATCTCTCATCTGATCCCCTCGGGGATCCTGCAAAAAAAAACCTGTGTCATCGGAAACGGTGTCGTCGTGGATCCGGCTGTATTGCTGGCGGAAATCGACGCATTGTCCGGCCGGGGAATCGATGTCGGTCCCGCAATGCTCAAAATATGCGAGAAAGCCCATTTGATCATGCCTTACCACCAGGCTGTTGACCATGCGCGGGAAAAATTCAAAGGGGATCAAAAAATAGGGACCACCGGTCGCGGTATCGGGCCGGCTTACGAGGACAAGGCCACCCGCCGGGGCATACGGTTTGTGGACCTGCTCGATCCGGAAGTATTTGCCGATAAAGTGAACACGATTTTAGACGAAAAAAATTTCTATTTAAAAAACTATCTGTCGGCCGACACGCTGGACCCACAGCATATTATCGATCAGTACCTGGTCTATGCCGGAAGGCTGGCACCCCACGTTACGAATATTTCCGTGGCCATCAGCGCAGCAATCAAGAATAATCAGCAGGTCATGTTTGAAGGCGCCCAGGGCACCCATTTGGATATCGATCACGGTACTTATCCCTTTGTGACCTCGTCCAACACCCTGGCGGGCAATGCCTGCTGCGGTTCAGGAGTCGGTCCGAAGCAGATTGACGATGTATTCGGTATCGTTAAAGCCTATACCACGCGGGTCGGACAGGGCCCCTTCCCGTCCGAATTATTCGACGCAATCGGCGACAAAATCCAGGAAAAGGGGGCCGAGTTCGGCGCCACTACCGGCAGAAAGCGCCGCTGCGGATGGCTGGATACCGTTATTTTGAGAAATGCCGTGCGCCTCAACGGGTTGAGCGGTCTTGCCATCACCAAACTTGACGTGCTCGATGGACTGGAATCAATCAATATATGCACCGGATATGAGTATCAGGGAGAATTACTGACGGAATTTCCGGCAAGCCTGAAGGTTCTGGGGGAGTGTCTGCCGGTATATGAAACAGTGCCGGGCTGGCAGGAAGATATAAGCGGCATTCGAAAATTAGAGGATCTGCCGGCCAACGTCAAAAGTTATCTGGATCGCATCGCCGCGCTGACCCAGACACCGGTTTCCATCATTTCCGTGGGACCGGACCGGGATCAGACCATCGTTTTGAGGAATCCGTTCCTATAGCGCAGAGGGCATGGCGCAGAGGGCTTGGCGCACTGCTAAAGGGTATGAATCTGTATTCCGTATTATATACGAAATCGTTTCCAATACACCGACACTTTGCGAGTACGCTCTGCGCTTTGCGCCATGCCCTTTGCAAGCCCTAAATAAGGCCAATTAATTGATGAAAAGAGTTGACTTTTCAGAGCGTTTGACTTAAATAAACATCCTTGTCGGGACGTGGCTCAGTCTGGTAGAGCACAGCGTTCGGGACGCTGGGGTCGCTGGTTCAAATCCAGCCGTCCCGACCATTTTCCCGCCATTCGAAGCTAGATCATCTTTGCTAATCCTTCCAGCCCCAGCAAATATCCCTGGGATCCGAATCCGGCAATGCGCGCCGTCACGATATCTGCGATCATTGAGTGATGTCGAAATGATTCCCTTTTATTGATGTTGGACAGGTGGACCTCGATCACCGGAATATCGAGCATGACCAGGGCATCCCGGATGGCGACGCTGGTATGGGTGTAGGCGGCCGGATTGATGACGATTCCATGGCAGCGGCCCATGGCTTGCTGGATCTTGTCAACAATCTGCCCTTCATAATTGGATTGAAAAGTATCGACATCAATTCCTAATTTATCGCCAAGTTCCTGCAATCCGGCATTAATCTCAGCCAGGCTTTGATGACCATAAATGTCCGGTTCCCTTTCGCCGAGCAGATTCAAATTGGGACCATGGATAACCAGAATTTTTTTCTGAGGCATTTTATCCGGCATCGTTGTCTATTCCTTTCTTAATATCGTGCGGTTTCGCACTTAACCCCTGCCAATCGATCATCTCGTCAGCAGTAAAATTGGAACATCATCCATATCCGCATGCCGAACGCCCCCGCTGACGCGGGATGACACATCTATTTCAACAAATTAAGGTGTGCCTCGTGTGCCGAAAGCCACGCGGCGATAGGCAAGCTAAAGGGAAACCATTAATCGACAGGCTTATTGGCAGTATTATCACCCATCAATCCGATCACCTTTTTCCAGCCTGGAATTAATATTACGCATAACTTCCATAAATTCGATGCGTTTTTTTTGGGCAAATGAATTATAGTGATGCATATCAGTGAACAATTGCCAGGTATCCCGCTCAACGACCTCCAGGATGTGCAGCAGCCGTTTATACCCTTCCGTATCGATATCCAGCGGGGTTGCACCGGATTCGGATAAGGTCCGGCCGATTAAGTGCGTCAGTGCCAGACTGGTGGCGATCTGCTCATCATGTTCTTTGGCCGTTGCCTCGACCACGACCAGCCCTTTGGAATACAGGTATTTTCTGATTTTTCGATACTGGTTTTCAGCCAATTTAACCTTGCACAAACAAATCTTGCAGCCTTCAAGTGAGTTTGAAGCACTGTCCGGCCCGAACATGGGATGGGTTGCCAGGATCGACACCGAATCCGGCAGGATTTCCTTCATCCAGCGAATGGGGTATTCTTTGACCGAACACACATCGACTATCAGCGCGTCCGGTTTTACCAGCGGGGCGATATTGTTTAAAAAATCCCTGAATATCGATATGGGTACGCACGGTATAACGATATCCTGGCGGCATACGACCTCCAGCGATGCCGGCTGCGCACCCATCCGGCTGATTTCAGATGCTTTCTCAGATCTTGTATGAACGCAGACTTCAAAGTCCTTTGCCAGGTAATGGGCGGCAAGTTTTCCGAATCGACCAAATCCGATGATTCCAATCATAATGCCTCTGCTATTTTATCTAAACCGTTTGCCAGATCTTCCCGGGAAACGGCATATGAAATTCGAATATGCCCCGGCCGGCCGAACTCTTCGCCGGGTACAACCGCCACACCGGTTTCTTCCAGAAGCCGCCGGGCTAAATCAACGGCTGTCAGTTCATTATTCAGATGACGCGATACGTCGGGGAAGAGATAAAATGCCCCCCCGGGTTTGATGCAGTCAAACAAGTCGCTGATTTTACCATAGGCATATTCTCTTTTTTGTTCCAGCTCCTGCCGCCAGAGGGCGGTTTCGTCATTTTCCAGGACCAGTGCAGCCAGGGCACCCTCCTGGGCGAAAGTGCAGGCATTGCCGGTGACGTGGCTTTGCAATTTATTCAGGGCCGCAATGATCTTGACCGGTCCCGCCGCATAGCCGATTCTGAAGCCGGTCATATTAAAGCTTTTGGAAAAGCTGCGGGTGACAACCAACTGCTGTCGGATATCTTCAAATTCAAACAAGCTGGCGGGTTGTCGTCCGTCATAAACATAGGAATTATAAGCTTCATCCGCTATGAGGTACAGGTCCCGTTCGATTGCCAGTCTAGCCATTTTTTCAAGGTCCTGCAGGGGATAGACGGCACCGGTGGGGTTATTGGGTGAATTAATCAATATGGCGCGCGTCTTAGGCGATACCGCCCGGGCGATTCTCTCCATGTCAAGCTGGTGGCTGCGTGTTTCCACAAATACCGGCCGTCCGCCGGCAAGCCGCACCTGCTGAGGAAAGCTGACCCAATAGGGCCGCGGAATGATGACTTCATCCGCCGGATTGATGATGACCTGAAATACCGAGTACAGACATTGTTTCGAGCCATTGGATATGATGATGTTTCTCTCGTCATAGCCGTCAAACTGTTGGGCCAGCTGAAATTTCAATTCCTGCATTCCGGCGACCGGGCCATACTTGGTCCGGCCTTCATCAAGGGCCTTTTGGGTGGCTTTCACTACAGCAGGCGGTGAGTCAAACGGCGGTTCGCCCACCGCCAGGTCAATGACCTCCCGCCCCTGGCGTCTGAGTTGTTGAAGCAGCAGGGTAAACTGCACCGTCCCGGATTCTTCGATTTGATTAATGCGATCTGACAACTTCATAGCCAAGCAATGCCTATATTTGAGTTTCCTGGTGATTTGAAAAGTTCAGGTTATCAGTGGATAAAAATAGCGGATGCGGCTTGCAGCCGCGACCTTTAATATCGCGGCTGCAAGCCGCGCCCACACGCATTCTACTAGATCTTTCATTATAACCAGATTTGGTTTATATAAAAGATGATAGAATTCATTTTTCCGCATTCCGCATTCCGACTTCCGAATTCATTGCCCCCGGCTTTGCTGCCTCAGCGCCAGGTCGGCAATCACCAGGGCCGCCATGCTTTCGACAATCGGCACGGCCCGGGGCACGACGCAGGGATCATGGCGTCCTTTGGCTTCCAGGGTGGTCGGCTTGCCGTCGAAGTCAACCGTATTCTGAGCCTGGCCGATGGTGGCCGGCGGTTTAAACGCAACCCGGAACACAATGGGTTCGCCATTGGTAATTCCCCCCTGGACACCGCCGCTGTTGTTGGTCAGGGTGCCTAAACGGTCTTGTCTTTTAATGAAGGGATCATTGTGGGCCGATCCGGTCAGGCGGGTTCCTGAAAACCCGGCACCGATTTCAAACCCTTTGGTGGCCGGTATCGACAGCATGGCCTGGGCCAACTTGGCTTCCATTTTGTCGAACACCGGTTCCCCAAGTCCGGCGGGGACATTGCGGCAGACCCCGGTGACGATGCCACCCAGAGAATCTTTGGCTTCCTTGGCCTTTTTGATTGCGGCCTCCATTTGTTCGGCATCAGCCGGCGACGGGCAGCGAACGATATGTTCATCCACTGTGCTGCGGGTCATCCGGATTTCATCGATCCCGCAAGCCGTCAGCGTCCCGACCGCCTGCACCCAGGCCACAATTTCAATACCGTACTGCTCAAAAAGAAATTTTTCAGCAATTGCGCCCGCCGTCACCCGTCCGATGGTTTCCCGGGCACTGGACCGGCCGCCGCCGCTGGAGGCCCGGATTCCGTATTTCATCTGGTAAGTGTAGTCCGCGTGTGAGGGACGCGGGATGGATTGCATCGCAGCATAATCCCCCGGCTTCTGATCCCTGTTCGGCACGCTCAACGCGATCGGGGTTCCCAGGGCTCGGCCATTTTCAACCCCCGACAGGATGGTAACCCGATCGGTTTCATCCCGGTCGGTGGTCAGGTGGCTCTGGCCGGGACGACGACGGTCAAGCTGCGGTTGAATATCCGCTTCGCTGAGTGCCAGGCCCGGCGGGCAGCCGTCGACCACCGCGCCGACCCCTTTGCCGTGGGACTCGCCGAACGTCGTTACTTTGAAAATAGTACCGAATGTACTTGCCATTATTTCATCTCCATCAAAGTTGATTGGGTTTGAGGCATCAGGTCATAACGGGGTTTCAGGTGTCGGGTGTCAGGATTCAGAATCGATAATTTAGTCTCTGAAACCTATTTTAAATCCATCAATACCTAATTTTACTAATTTCTGAGCAATTTCATTACAAATCACATCAATACCCCGTTCATCGGTCTCCACACAAACATCCATGGCCTGTCGATATAAAGGTTCCCTTTCAAGCAGGGTCTGCTCTATTTCGGAAAAAGGATCCTTGTTTGTGAGCGATGGGCGGAAGGCGTCGGTCCCCTGGTCAAGCGCCATTCTTGATTCGATGGTTTCCGGCCGTGCCTTCAGCCAGACGATTTTGCCGTTGTTTCTCATTAAATTTACATTCGCTGAATCAATTACGACCCCACCGCCGGTCGCCACCACACGCCGGTCAAGGATGCAGACTTGATTTACGATGGCGTGCTCCATTCTGCGAAATGTTTCCCAGCCGTGTTTTTCCACGATTTCTTTGATACTGATGCCACTTTCAGACACCAGCAGCGGGTCTGTATCGATAAACGGCCAATCCAGCTTCATGCCGAGAAGTCGGCCCACGGAGGATTTCCCCGTGCAGCGGTAGCCGATTAAAAAGATGTTCTCGAGGTTATCAGGTTCAGGGTTCAAGGTTCAAGGTTGCCTTTCTTGCTTTAGGATTCGATGATTCGGTTTTTGGGAATGTCGAATGTCGATTGGCGAATGGCGGAATCGCTTCAGGCTTCGCCTCCGGCTGCGACCCGACACGTGGCTCAGTAATTTTAAAATATAAAGTATACATTATTCGAAGTTCATCAGTTTCCTATATAATTTGACTGGACGCTCGCCGCCAAAGTCGGCGCTGAACCCAAAACCTCTGGACCTTTAAACCCAAACCCCTTGAACCTCTGAAGCCTTGAACCTTTGAACCCTTGACCCCTGAACCTCTGAACCCAGAACCCCTGAACCTCTGAACCCAGAACCCCTGAACCTCTGAACCCAGGACCTCTAAAGATATATCCCGTTTAAAACCTTCCAATATCCCGGAAAAGATTTTTCGACGCAGTTTTCATCCTGGATAAATACTCCGGGTGTCACCAACCCGGCCAGGGCAAAACTCATGGCGATGCGGTGGTCGCCGTAAGTTTCAATTTCAGCCCCGCGGGGCCGGCCGCCGGTCACGATCAGTTCATCGGCCGTACAGCGTGCATCGATGCCCAATTTGACGAGTTCGTTGACCACCGCGGCCAACCGGTCGCTTTCTTTGGCTTTAAGATGCGAAACATTTCTGATGACGGTCGTTCCTTCAGCAAAGGCGGCAACCACCGCCATTGTCGGGACCATATCCGGCGTGTCACCCATATCCACATCGATGGCCGTCAGGGGACGACCGGCGACCGTGATGCCGTCCGGTTCAGAGGTGACTTTACAGCCCATGGCGGCCAGTAAATTTGCAAATCCGACGTCACCCTGGCAAGATTCGGCCGTCACCGCGTTTACTTTGACTTGGGTACCGCAGATCGCCGCCGCCGCCCAAAAATAACCGGCCTGGGATCCGTCGCGTTCAACCGAATATTGCCCCGCCTGATAGGTCTGCCCACCGGTGACGTTAAATCGCTCATAGCCTTGCCGGCCAACGGAGACACCAAACTTATCCATGACGTCAACCGTCATATCCACATAGGGCCGCGATACAGGTCCATGGGTCACCAGGATTTCCAGGCCCCGGGTTGTGTATGGGGCGATTAAAAGCAAGGCGGAAAGATACTGGCTGCTGGACCGGCAGTTGATTTTCACCGACCCGCCCGGCAGGACCCCCCCGAATATTTCCAACGGCGGACAACCATTTTGATTGATGGAACGAATCCGGACGTCCAACTGCAAGAGCGCCTCGATGAGATCCTGGATGGGCCGTTCGGCCATCCGCTCAGTTCCGGTCAAGTCGAATTTTCCTTGGCCCAGCGCAGCGACCGCCGTCAGCAAACGCATGGACGTTCCGGAATTGCCCAGAAAGATTGGTTCAGCACCCGCTGTCAGTCTGCCGCTTTGGCCGGAAACAACGATTTGATCCGGCGAATTGTCATCGACAGGGATCCCCATCTGCCTCAAAGCCTGCATGGTAAGCAGCGTATCCTCACTGAGCAGGGGATTTTGAATCCGACAATTCCCGTCCGACAGCGCGGCGGCAATCAATATCCGGTGCGTGTAGCTTTTGGAACCCGGCACGCTGACCTCGCACCGCGGTTTGATTCTATGTGCCTTGATTTCGATCATTGTATCAATAAAAAGATGATCGTTATTGGTTATTCGTTATTGGGAAAAATTGAATAATATCTTAAATATTCATTCACCATTCGATGAATTGTTAAAATAGATTTTGTAGCCTTGACCAATTAACAAATAACGAATAACTAATAACGCACTTTCTGTGCCCTCAGCTCATCCAGCACTACCCGGCGCATGACATCCACCGGCGCCTTCCGGCCGGTCCACAGCTCGAATTGAACGGCACCCTGGTTCACGAACATGGCCACACCGTCTATGGTGGTGCAGCCTTTATTTGCCGCTTGCGTCAGAAAGCGCGTCTTCAATGGGTTGTAGACGCTGTCCATTACGACGGTCTCTCTTTCCAGAAGATCGGTATCCAACGGGATCCGGTCGTCACGCGGCGCCATTCCAACCGAGGTTGCATTGACGATAATCCGATACGGCAGCTCTTTTATTTCGGACAAGGGTTTGAAGTCACAGTCCAGGTCTGATGCCAGTTTTTCGCCTTTTTCAGCTGTGCGGTTGATGATGGTGAGCCGTCCACCGGCCTGCCGGATGCCGAACCCAATGGCCCGGGCCGCGCCGCCGGCGCCGACAAGGGCCACGTCCTGGCCGTCAATGACTGTCTTATCGGCCAGTGCTTTGACGGCCCCGGAGCAATCCGTGTTGCAGCCATGCAGCACCCCCCGGCGATTTACCACCGTGTTGACGGCCCCAATGCCTGCTGCCATCGAGTCCACCCGGTCCAAATGCTTCATGACGTCCATTTTATGGGGAATTGTAATGCTGGCCCCCCGGAGGCCCAACCCCCGGATACCGGTGACGGCGGCGGCGATGTCTTTAACCCGGCAAGCAAGGTAGCAGCCGTCGAGGCCGGCCTGGGCCAGGGCACTGTTGTGCATGACCGGACTTAAACTGTGTCCGATGGGATCCCCGAAAACCGCATAAATCGGCAATACACCGGTTTTGGACGGCTGTTTTTGAACGCTGCGGCCGGCGCCGATAATACTTCGAAAAATCCGATAAAGTGAACCGGCCTTCAATGTTTCCTGCTTCAATGACAGCAGCCTTTGAAAAATCTCACCTTCGCGCCGGTTATCGACTACCGTGATCCCGGCCTGCTGCTTGATCCGGCCAATGGCCCGGGCGGCCTCCAGGCGGCGGCCGATCATTTCCAGGATCTGCTCGTCGATATCGTCGATCCGCTTCCGAAGCGTTGCCACATCTTCTTCAGAATTGACAATCTTGCTGTTTTCCGTCCTTGTTTCTTTCATTTTAATCATCTACCACCTGCATGCCGCCGGCAAATTGTATTTGATGAAATTTGATTCTCAAACCAATTGGATGTTATTCGTTATCCGTTATTGGTTAATGGTTTGAGAGGAATGAAAATCTCTTTTTATCTCTCTAAAGGCACAAGTATAAGATCAGGCTCTCAGCCGTATCCAATAACGATTAACTGATAACAAATAACGCCTAAATGCGTGTCTTTGCTCATTTAGGGTGCTGACACCTGAAACCCGACACCTGTCTACGATCCCGTCTGGAGCGAAGCGTAAGCGGGGAAACCTTCTCTTTTTGCCGATCAACTGATCAACTCTTCCAACTCGGAAATGGCAATCTCCTCCACATAGGCCCGGCCGAGTTCGCTGAGCAATACAAAGTGTATCCGCTGCCCTTCCCGCTTTTTATCCATCCTGAGCGTATCGAGCACCGCGCTGCGGTCGAAGTCAAGGAGCACGGGGAGTCCGTAGTTATCAAGCAAATCGGCAAGCCGTTCGGCAGACGCGGCTGCCAATGACTTTTTCTTGACTGCCAATTTTGAAGCCAGCACCATCCCGGCACTGACCGCCTCACCATGTCTGACCCCGGTCGTCTTCTCGATGGCATGACCGAAAGTATGACCAAAATTGAGTTTGCGGCGTTCGCCTTTTTCTTTTTCATCCTGATTCACGATTTCGGATTTGATGATCACCGACTCGTACACCAGCTTTTCGATAACCGTTGAATCCAGCGCCAGGGCGCGGTCGCGGTTTTCTTCCAGATAGTCAAACAAGTCTTTGTCTGCGATGGCGCCGTGTTTGATGATCTCGGCAAAGCCGCTCAGGATTTCTTCAGGGGGAACGGTTTTTAAAAGATCCATATCACAAATGACAAATTCAGGCTGGCTGAAAACACCAATGATGTTCTTGTAGCCGCCGAGATTGAATCCATTCTTGCCGCCCACACTGGCATCAACCTGGGACAGGAGCGTCGTGGACACAAAGCCGAATCGGACACCGCGCATGTAGGTCGAGGCCACAAAGCCGGCTACATCGCATACGATGCCGCCGCCGATACCGACAATAAAGCAAGACCGATCCGCCTCAAGCTCCAGCAACTGCTCATAGATGTCGTGGACGGTATCCAAGGTTTTGCTTTTTTCGCCGCTGCCGATGGCAATGACATCGCCCGGCGGGAAATGCCGGCCCCAATGGGACTGCACATTGGTGTCGGTGATAATTACCGGCTTGTCGACCGGAATGTATTTTTCAGCGTTGTCGAGTCGCTCCCCGATCATGATTACGGAATCACGGGGATGAGCTTTGATATTGACGGCTTTCATAAAGCGTCCACCCATCGATCCGCACTGTTGCGGTTGGAAGAATTAATCAGTTTTTCGGCAACCGACAGCAGCAGGTGTTCGGTTGTCTCCCAGGAAATGCATTCATCCGTAATCGACACGCCGTATTTCAAGGCTTTGAGGTCTCCGCTGAATTTCTGATTGCCCTCGAAAAGATTACTTTCCAGCATGAGGCCGATCAAGGCATCATTGCCGGCGATATACTGGTCGATCACATTTTTCATGACGATGGCCTGCCCCTGAAATTTCTTCATCGAATTCCCGTGCGAACAATCCACCATGATGGTTTCCGGCAATTTTTTTTCGATCAGTTTCAAGCGGGCCTGTTCGATGCTGATGGGATCGTAATTGGGTCGAGCGCCCCCCCGCAAAACGATGTGCGCCAATGGATTGCCGTTGGTCTGCACGACGCAGGTGCGGCCGTCCTGATCGATTCCCAGGAAACTTTGTCCTGTTTTGGCGGCCACAATGGCATTGATGGCCGAGGACAAATTGCCGTCGGTTCCGTTTTTAAACCCCACGGCCATGGACAGGCCGCTGGCCATTTCACGGTGGGTTTGGGATTCCGTCGTTCGCGCGCCGATGCAGGCCCAGCTGACGAGATCCGCAACATACTGGGGGGTAATGGTTTCAAGAAATTCAGTGGCGGCGGGCACGCCGATTTCATTGATGCCAAGCAGTATTTTGCGCGCTTTGCCCAGGCCTTCCATAATATCACAGGTGCCGTCCAGCTGCGGATCGTTGATCAGCCCTTTCCATCCCACACTGGTCCGCGGCTTTTCAAAGTAGACTCGCATGACGACAAACAGGGCTTCGCTCACCTGCCCACGCAGCTTCTGCAATTTATCGGCGTATTCGTAGGCGGCTTTCTCATCGTGAATGGAGCATGGACCGGCAATCACCAGCAGTCTTTTATCATCCCGGCTCAATATCTTTTCAATGGCGCTTCTGCCGCTTGTGACGGTGTCATGGGCCATCGGGCTGACTGCGATTTCCTGCTTTAGCTTGCCGGGCTCCATCAGCTTGCGATAGCCTTTGACACGTAAGTCATCTGTTGGTTTCATTTTATTACCTCTGAATTAAATTAACGACACCTAGTCACGGATCAGGCTCCGACGCATCCGGTCCCCAAAGACCCGACTGCGAATTTAGCACAAAAAAAACCGTGAGCCTTTGTTGTCTGCCCACGGTTTGGAATGCTTGTATTTGTAATTGTGTCTTCTCAGCGCACTCCAGACAGACCGGCGTTATAAAAATAATACCGACAATAATAAGTGGCACTGTCTGAAAAATTTGGCATCGCTGCAAGATCCTCTCAATTACGTTAAGACAGGACATTATAGAAATGGCTAAAGCGTGTCAAGCTTTTTCTTCAGGTCTTCTAATGGCCCCAAAAAAACTGTTGACAACAATCAGCCGAGAACCTATGTATTGACAATCAAGTTGTCAATGGAAACGAATGGATGGAAATGACGAGCTGCACAAAATATTACTTTAGCTTCGGACGCTTCTTTTTTAGCTTTAGGGGCGTCCATCCGGACGGTTAGCGCCACAATTCAGCTGAACCAAACCCCGGGTGGACTTAATCGTCACCCGGGGGTTTTTATTTTTGAAGGCCCTGGGAAGCATCCCGGGGCCTTTTTTCTTGGCAGTCGGGAAATCGGCACGGTGAGAAATCTAATTTAACCTGGCGCCAACAACTTCTAAACAAACGTACACAGCGCGGCCCAAATGGAATCAAGGCGGCAGGTTACCTCGCAACGATTCATGGGGGAAATCCCTGAATGACTTCGCCGCTGTGTATAAAGGACAGGAATCATGAAAAATCTCAAACTAGCAATGCGTGAATCAGAACAGCGCACCATCATCAAGATTTCGAATGTCGAAATTGGACGGGGCTTTTCCGTAATTGCCGGCCCCTGCAGTGTGGAGAGCGAGGAGCAGATGTTTGAATCGGCCCGTGCCGTTAAAGCAGCCGGGGCGGACATGCTGCGCGGCGGCGCCTTCAAACCCCGCACATCGCCCTATGCTTTTCAGGGCATGGGATTATACGGGCTGAAGCTGTTATCCGAGGCGGGCAAAGAAACCGGCTTGCCCATCGTGACCGAGGTTATCGATCCGCGGGATGTTTCGTGGGTGGCCGAATTTGCCGATGTTCTGCAAATCGGCACCCGCAATATGCAGAATTACTCGCTGCTCAAAGAAGTCGGTCAAACCGGCCGACCCGTGCTGCTCAAACGCGGCATGTACTCAACCCTGGAAGAATGGTTAAACTGCGCCGAATATATCCTCAGCGAGGGCAATCCCAACGTCATTCTTTGTGAACGGGGCATACGAACCTTTGAAACATACACCCGCAACACCTTGGATCTCAGTGCGGTGCCGGCCATCAAGGAACTGACCCATCTGCCGATCATCATCGATCCGACCCACAGCACGGGACGGGTCAACCTGATCGGCCCCATGAGCCTGGCGGCCGTGGCCGCCGGTGCGGATGGTTTGATTGTCGAAGTGCATTATGATCCTGCCAAGGCCCTGTGTGACGCTGATCAGGCGCTGACGCCAACCATATTTAAAGGGATCATGCAGCGCCTGCGACCGCTGCAGTCATTCATGGGTGATCTGCCGGCCTAAACCGGATCCTGGCAGAGGGGTGCGAAGAACGAATTAATATCGGGAAATTCCGGCCTGTTAATCAATTATAGAACGATTCAAGGATAACTTTTGTTGAGGTATAAAAATGAAACTGAATGAAATAAGTAGAAAAATAGACAAAATCGATCGGGAATTGCTGGTGCTGCTCCAGGAACGGATGGGGTTGTCATTGCGGTCAACAAAATTCCTGGAAACCACGGGTGATACGGCGCGCGAGGCCGACATGCTCGAGCGGATGGAACGTATGAACCTGGACCTGATTAAACGCTCGTTTTCACGACAACTGCTCAAAACCATCATCGAGGAAAGCAAACGTTTGCAGGATGAAGACCGCCAGCTGGTTGCATTCCAGGGCGAGCATGGCGCCTATGGCGATGTGGCGTCCCGTCTGCTGGTGCCCGCCGGGGCCTATATTCCCTGTCTTGAATTCATCGATGTATTTCGCGGTGTCGAAGAGGGGTATCTGGACCTGGGAGTGGTGCCGGTGGAAAACTCGCTGGAAGGCGCGGTCACCCAGGTCAATGATCTGCTGACCACCACCAACCTGAGTGTGGTCGGTGAGGTCAAAGTGGACGTCAAGCACTGCCTGCTCGCCACCGAGGCCACGGATTATCGGGAAATCCGCGTGGTCTACTCCCATCCCCAGGCGCTGGCCCAATGCCGTGATTTTCTGATGCGTAACCACCTCGAACCCCGCCCGTATTACGACACGGCCGGCGCGGCCAAAATGCTGGCCCGGGAAAACCCCAAGGCCGCGGCTGCCATTGCCAGCTCATTGTGTGCCGAACTGTACAATCTGGATATCATCAAGGAGGGCATCGAAGACGGCCCATCCAACTCCACCCGGTTTTTACTTCTGGCCCGCGAGCCTTATGACGGCCAGGGAAGCAAAACATCCATTATCTTCGCCGTGGCCCACGAAGCCGGCCAACTCTATGAGGTTCTCAAATTGTTTGCGGATGCGGAAATCAACCTGACCCGGATTTCTTCCATGCCCCTGCGTTCTGATCCGAGCAACTATAGTTTTTTCCTGGACTTTGAAGGATCGGAAAAAGATGCCAAAATAGTGGCGGTAATGGAGCAAGTGGGAAAAATGACCATTTCACTAAAAAACCTGGGCAGCTATCCGGCACACAATGGGAACCTATAAAAGAAAGTTAACAGACTTAAAGTTAAGTCGATTGAAATATGCTTATTTTTGAGTTTTTGTGAAGAAAAAATCCAAGCACCAAAAAACAAATAGCAAACAAAATCCAAATTCGAAATTCAAAACAAATGCATTTCTGCCAAACAAAATTCGAGCGGAGAAATGTTTGGAATTTTGGTTATTGTATTTTGAGATTTATTTGAGATTTGAATTTTGTTATTTGGGATTTAAAAACTGAATAAATATGATTTCGTCTGGATAGAAAGTTTTATAATCGCATCGCTCCGCATACCGGTGCCGCCCAATCTAAACCGGTATCCCTATCCAGGGTGGCATCGAATTGCTGCGCGATGTGGGCCGGCATCGGGGCGGCCCGCCGGAGATTGAGGTCGGCATGGGTAATCAAGGCTTCAAAGGTGGCCGCCAGCTGGCTGGTGGTTTCATTGATCATGAAATGCATAAAATGAAAGCGTTTCGGCGACCGACCGATCAGGCGGGTATGGACGGCGACCGTCTGCCCGACCCGCACTTCGGCAAAATACTGAATATACTGCTTTAAGGTGAAAACGCCGAAATTTCCCTGGCGGAAGTAATCTTCACCCAATCCGTGAGCGGTAAAAAATTTACGGCCGGCTTTGGCAAACATGTCAAAGTACCATCTTATATTCATGTGTCCCATCAGGTCTAAATATTCGTCCGGTATCGTTTTTCGAAGGAAAACCGGCAGCGTCTCCAGCAACGCCAAAGGTATCAGGCAACTGCCCTCCCGGTCCCAAATGCCGCATTCAAACTGATTGTGATCGTCGTTCATGACAAAGTATTTTCTCCAATTCGAAACATCTGCTCGATCTCGCAGCGGCGGAGTCTATCTCCTTCACTGCCAGGGCCCCGCCGAGCTTCCATGGCCTCATATAGTTCTTTCTACGCTTGTTGGGTCTTTCGGTGGGTGCCTCCTTATTACCAATTTCAGTTTTATGCCGTCTTATATCTTGCCGTTATAAATTCCGCAAGATCAGGCGGCGGATCGGCTCCAGCTCGCAATGCCAGATCAATAGCTTCCGGGTCACAGGTCGGTGTGCAGACGCCGCAGCCGATACAGCGTTTTTCATCCACCACGGCGATATCTTCTTCGCCGACCGCGATTGCATTCATGGGGCATCTATCCTCGCAGGTGCCGCAGGCTACACAGAGATCGGAATCGACATGTGCGACATAATTCGAAGAGGATATCGTGTGAAGCCCCATTTTATTTTTGGTTTCCAGGAACACGCAGCAGCATCCGCAGCAATTGCAGATCGTGCCCAGATGCCCTTCGATATTTTCCACCGCATGCACCAGGCCTTCTTGGTTGGCCTCTTTTAATATTTGCAGCGTATCCTCAGGGGAAATCCTTCGTGCCAGTCCCTGCTCGACCATGTAGCGTCCCATGGAACCGAAATGCAGACAATTTTCAAGGGAGTGGTCGCAGGCATCACCGACCTGGGCGTGCATCTGGCGGCAGGGACAATGTGCCACAGCGCAAAATGACTGGGCTTCTACCATGGATTCGATGGCGTTATAGGGCAATACTTCGCTGGATTCCTTCAGCTGTTTGGATACCGGCAATACTCTCACCACGGGCATATCTCCACGAGATAGCTCTTCCCCGAAAGCTTCCTCCCGGTATTTCAGCCAGAGGGGCGCGAGTTTACGGGTTCGCTCTGTTTCCTTGCCCGGCCAGAAGGGTGTTTCGGCCCATCCCACAACAGATGGCAGAAGACGGTATTTACGCTGGGCTCCCGGGCGCTGGCTGGTGAAAACCGTTCCCTGCCTTGCCATACGGTTCAAAATTTCCTCCAGAGAATCACCGAATTCCGGTAAGGATGCTTTCAACTCGTCTAGGGTTTGGTTCTCCATAGTCAGTTGCAGTGCCACTTCGGCCTCTTCAACCGAAAAGAGAACCATCAGTATTTCTAAAGCAGCGGGCGATTGCGGTGTGCCAACGATACCCTGATCCAGGTGTTTGGCCAACCTCTCATACAGTTTGGTGTCATCCATAAATTTACCTCCGTTGCAGATTGCTATTGCCCCCGGATTTTACTCTAATTGAACGAAAAATACACAATTACGTGTTATTGGTTATAGAGCCTGCGCATAAACTTAAAATTGATCAGAATAAATTACAAAATTGTAGGTCCAACATTTTAAATTTGGTCAATGTTCTTTGAAAAATTGGTTAAAGCAGCAATC
>Ga0209149_1000124_pt1 | contig 32349 bp, 21 predicted proteins | sample WorMetTyACAVOLI2_FD_187423 | JGI IMG/M metagenome (GOLD analysis project Ga0209149, IMG submission 187423) | Marine gutless worms symbiont microbial communities from Max Planck institute for Marine Microbiology, Germany - Olavius algarvensis... ... | reverse complement strand
GGGGGGGGGGGGGGGGGGGGAATTTCAAGTGAGCGATGACGGAGGGATGGGTTTCTAAATTAAGTGATTTAACCGACATTCCACCGTTTGCGGCCGGGGATAAACCGCCGCCCCTGCAGACGAAGCTCTACCCAACCCGGCAGAGCCGGAATTGAAGATTGAAGATTGAAAATTCAGATTATAATAAATCGATAGAATACCTTACTTCGACATTCATTATTCCTTGTTCGATATTCGATATTCGCATTTTTGAAGTTTCATTTCCGATCAGACTGGACGCTGGCCACCGAAGGCGGTTCTCGCATCTAACACCAAGCATTCATCATACATCACCCCTAGCCCGACATTCGGTATCTGGCATCCAGTATCAAGTATTAATTATCGAGCATCCAGTATCAAGTATCCAGCATCGAGTATCCAGCATCCAATATCAAGCATCCAGTATCAAGCATCCAGTATCCAGCATCCAGTATCAAGCACCCAGTATCCAGCATCGAGCATCCAGTATCAAGCATCGAGCATCCAGTATCAAGCATCGAGTATCCAGCATCCAGTATCCAGCATCCAGTATCCAGCACCCAGTATCCAGCATCGAGCATCCAGTATCAAGCATCGAGTATCCAGCATCCAGCATCGAGCATCCAGTATCAAGCATCGAGTATCCAGCATCCAGTATCCAGCATCCAGTATCCAGCATCGAGCATCCAATCCCCCGCACCAAGTAAAAAAGCCCCATCCACAAGGGACGAGGCTTTTGGTAAGTCAAATACTTCGCAGCTAAACCATTACAGCTCCAGCCAGGAGTCGGAATACAGGGACCGGCCGAGGATGACATCCACGGTCTTCACATAGTCCTGCATTTCTTTGGACAGGGTGTCCATGGCCGGGGCGTTGCCGTCCATGGCGCTGTTGATCAAATCCACGACATCCTGCCGCTCGCCCTTGGCGATGGCGATAAGCTGATCGTCCAGCGGATCGGCAATACAGGAATGCATCCCGTACCTTTCAAGCATGACCATATAGGTCTGGTTGAGAATGGGGCGCAGGTGGTCAGGCGGTCCGTTGGAGATATTGGAAAGCCCGCAAGTGCTCTTGGCACCCGGTGAAATGTCCTGCAGCATTTCCATAAAAGCCATCAAGCTCATCAATTGCTGCTGTTGAATGTTGACCGGCGTGACAATGCCGTCCACCCAGATTTTCTCGTTGGGTATGCCGGCTTCGTTGGCAAAGTATAACAGCTCGACGCAAAGCGCCGCACGCTCGTTTTCATCCCGCGGCAGCCCTTCCGGACCCCACATCAAGGCGATAAAATCGGCATCATGCTCGACGGCTAGCGGAACCATGGGTTCATAGCGTTCGGGGCGCACCATGATTGAGTTGACCAGCGGCGGCTGGGGCGTGTCCTTATACACTTTAAGGGCCGCCGCAATGGCATCGATATTGGAAGTATCCAATGCCAGAGGAATATCATCGACGACCTCCTGGACCGTTTGAACCACCCAGGGCATCAGCTCGTGGCCGTCCTTTTTAGCCGGCCCGAGGTTGATGTCAATATAGTCCATCCCCTTTTCGCGCTGGAAAAGGGCCTCTTCCTGGATCGGCTTGGGATCCCTTTCCTTATACGCGGTGCCGATCTTTCTGGATATTACGTTTAAACTTTCACCTATTAATAGCATACAGCTACCTCCCTGTGGTTTTTATTTGGCCTTAAGGAATCCGGGAATATGAGCTGCTTCCCGCGGACCCACGGTAATCGTCCAGCCGGGCAGTTCTTCTTCCACATCGCCGGCGATGGCGGCCGCATAACCGGGAATGATCAATTCCTGATGCTTGATCTTATCGGCAATGCCGCATTTTTTCACAAACATGCCCACATCGTCACCGGCGAACTTGCCGGCGGCCCAGGCTGTCATGACCGACAGGCCTTCGGAGTCCTTGATCAGCAGCCACGCCGGAACCCGGCTGCCTTCAATTTCGCCGGCAACGATAAAATAGGTCAGGGCAAAATTGGTGGTCACCATCACCGGGGAGTTTTCATCCGGATTGTTGACTTCGTAAATCCCCTCGGTAACCGTCATGGGGCGTTGCGGATCAGTGAAAATATTCAGCCGCTCCAGCAGCAGGGGGAATAAACTCTCACCTGCGAAATCGGAAAGAACCGCAATGCCGCCGTATTTCGCGACAAATGTTCCTGCGATCAGGGTCTCCATGTCCAGGTTGGATGCCATTTCACACGGGAAAGTGATGGTGGGAAAACCCAGGGCCCGATTGCCGTCTTTAAGCGCCGCGCGCCGCAAGGCGATTTGATCCTCATGCGCCTGCTTGATTTCTCTGGACCCGGGATCGATGACCAGGTCTTTCAAACCGGCCTCGGTGAGTTTTTCAGTCAACGGAACAAGGCCTTCAACCGAATCGGCTTTTACCGCCAGAGGCAGGTCGTTCTCTTTGGCCAGAGCGCAGTAGTCATCCACGTTGGCCTCGGTTGCAGCATACATCAGCGGTCTTTTGAAACCGCAGGCCTCGATACCGGCTTTCATCACCCCGACGTCCTCCGTCATCAGGGCCAGATTAAACTCGGAAGTCTCGGCGATCATTTTGGCGGTCTTGGCAAATGCGTCACCGTTCCCGCCGGCATCCTTTAACACAATCAATTCCGGTCTGAGATTTAAGCCGACCCTCTCGAACTGGAAGGCATTCCAGGCTTTGAGCTTGGTTTCAAGGTCGGCTTCGGCGATATCGGAACCGACGGTGGCGGCCAGAAGGGTTGGATTGAAAAACGTTTTTTCATGCCGGTACTGGACGGTTTCGCCACCGGATGTGGCCGCCCGGACGCCTTTGCCGATAGCCACCGGACGAATCGGCGGCGCCGATGCCTCCGACAGTTGCTCTCTGGCTTCATCGGACACGTAGGGACAGCTGTCCAGCTCTGCTTTACCGGAGGCCAGGTTCATGGCGAAAGCAAGGCAGGTGGGTACACCGCATTCTTTGCAGTTGGTTTTCGGCAGGAGTTTGAAAATCTGAATACCGGTTAATGCCATTTTTATCTCCTTAATTTCGTGTTTCGTATTTCGCGGTACGGGTTTCGCGGTACGGGTTACGAAGACTGATTGCTGAGCGTGCTTTGATCCTGCTTATCACGCTCCACGCAACCCGCAACACGCAACCCGCAACTCGCAACCCGCAACCCGCAACTCGCATTTTTATCCGATAATCGGATCCATATCCAGCGCCGGATGTTTTTTCTCCTGGAGGAAGGGCAAAATCTCCTCCTCGGTGATCCCGACGGTTTCGTCGGCAATCCGATCGATCAAATCGGGAATGCCAAGCTCTTCGCCCCGTCTAAGGAGTCGATCTTTGATCTCTTCTTTGAGACTCTTGGGCATCCAGACCATCCGGGCCAGCCCGCCGTCACCGTTAATGAACTTGCCCTGGGTAATGTTGAACTTGGAATGGCCCACAAATCCCGGTGAGGAAGCACCACCGCCCATGACACCGGCCAGGGTGGTGAACTTCATACCGCAGGGGGTTTCGCCCATGTAATCGCGGTGGACCGTCATCACGCCGTTGCAGGACGGCAGCATGGCCGCAATGCACTCGCAGCAACCGCAGGTTGTCATGGGATCGGTCACCATGGAATAGAAGTTGTAATGGCTGACTGCGCCGCGGGATGCCTTGTAGACAAAATCGTTGACCCCCTTCCACTGGCCCAGTACCGGATCGAGGCATTCGCCCTTTTCGATCGGCTGATTGGGACCGGTGGGATTGATTTCAAATGACGCCTTGCAGTCCATCCAGTTGTAGGCGCCGCACAGCCCGGTACGTTCGGGGCTGACCGTGCACACGTGGTTGGGGGCAAAGGATTGACACAGGGTGCAGGAATAGTAAGTTTCCACATCCTCATCGGTCATCTTCTCGACGCGCTCGTCACGCATCTTGTATTCGGCCCTGGCCCGTTTGGTCAAATCATCCACGTCCTTTTTCTCCGTGTAGAGCGTGACTTCGACCTTGTCGATGATCTTCTGGAAATCCTGGTGGAATTTGGCATGCAGCACGACGCCGATGTCCTTGAGGGTAAAGCCCTTGTCGATGGCGGCTTTGCTGATGCGCACCCAGGAGATGTCCCGCTGTCCGATATGCATGACTCCCTGGATATAGTTGATGAGGTGATGAATCTGCCGTTCCAGGATGGGCTCGAAGTCCGTCTGGAATTCCCGGCCGGCGATCTGGACGGAGATTCCCAGCGGGAAGGTTCCACCCTCTTCGACATCGCCGATTTCGGGACCGACAATGTTGATTTTGCCGTCATCGATCTCATTCATCTCGGCCATCTTGACCAGTTCGGTGCACTGGGTTTTGCCGCCGCCGGTTTGGGCATAAAGGTCGGCACCCCGGACCCGCTCACCTTCATAAGCCGGACCGAAGGAGCAGGGAATTTCGATTTCCGACACGGATACTTTCAGTCCCCGAACCTCGACCGACTTCTGGACGAGTTCAGCATGGGGTACGTTGGCCACGACATGCTCATAGGTGCAGATACCGGTGGGCAGCACCTCGGGAATATCGGTGTCGGCCAGGGTCGGAAAACCCCAGTTGACGCAGCCCGCAGCCGCGGCGCCCCAGTCGGTGCCCACATCGCCCAGGGCATTGACAAAGGCGAAGATGCGGTTTTTGTTGTACAGCAGCATTTTCTTGTAATCGCCGGGCTGGACGTTGCCGAACGCCATGGCGGCCCGGTTGGCAAAACCCAGGGCGAAAATGGCTGAAGAAATGTCGGGGCCGAAAGGCACGATTCGGGTGTTCCAGCCGATTTGAACGCCGGTTTCGATCAGCTGATTGGTGACCGAGGTATTGTTCTGGTTGGCTGCCAGGAAGATGTAAAGACTTCGTCGTTGGTAGTCTTCAACGATATCCTTGGCAATCTCGGCGGTCGGTGCGGCCCCTACAATCGCGGCAAAACCGGGGGCGGTGCCGTCGACGAATTCAACCCCTCTTTTACGAAACACGGTGTCGTCCGCCGCACCCAGCCAGATCTTGCCGGCCTCGATATCGGGCTCTTCGGAATGCAGGTAAAAATCCGGTTCATTCAGATAGCGCAGGGCTTCACGAATTTCGAAAGAAAACAGGGTGGCCATACCGGCATCCAGCAGCGGCCCCAGGTAGGGCAGATGGTTCATGCCCTTGATGTGCGGCGGCAGGAGCTTGCGTGCCACGTCCAAAGGTTTTTTAATATCTTCGAGGGTTTCAACCTTGAGTCCCAGCAGCGAGTAGATCACCGGCAGGTAGTAGGCCGTGTTGGGGAATCCAACCTTGGTATCTGCATCGTAGGTATCCAGAGCTCTTTTATACTCACCTTCGACCTGAGATACGATATTGTAGCCGCCCTGGATGGCAGCAAATGCGACTAATTTAGACATATGTTCCTCCTTCGTGGAGATCGGTTAAAAATTGAATATTTTAAATTGAAGATTGAATATTTAAGGTTCGCCTGTGGCGGTCATTTAAAAAAATATTATGACGGAGCGCAGCGACCTCCATAATTCTTCAATATTCAATCTTCATTCTTCAATGTTTTTCTAGGCTTCGAGCGCCTGGCGGCTGGCCATATCCATCAGCACCCGTTCCCGGGACTTGTCGATGCCCAGTTCTTTGCGCTTGGCATCGATATGGGCAATCATCTTGCGCCCCATTTCGATGGGATCCGGCGCCAGGTCCCACCTGCCGCCGTATACCTTTTCCAGCTCTTCGAAGAGATGCTGTTGGAATATCGGGGCACCGGTGACCGGCAGGGTTACGCCGAACAAGGTGTAAACGCCGGATGTCACGAAATACTGGCCGATGCTGATGGCCTTCTCACTCATCCACTCCGGAGCCGCGCCGGCCGCCGGCAGGTCCTGAATGTCATTGCCCAACCCGCCGGCGTTGACCACTTCAGTGGCGGCCAGCAGAATGCGGCTGTTGTCCACGCAGGAGCCCAGGTGCAATACCGGTGGAATTCCGACGGTCTCGCACACTTCGGACAGGCCCGGTCCACAGAATACCTTGGCGGATTCCGGTGTCAGCAGGCCTTCCATGGCGCAGGCAATGCCGTTGCAGCCGGTGGTCAGAACGATCACGTCGTTTTTAATCAGTTCCTTGACCAGGCGGATGTGGGCTTCGTTGTGCCGGCCCCGGGCATTGTTGCAGCCCACCACCCCGGCGATACCGCGAATACGGCCGTTGATGATGTTGTCATTCAGGGTGTAGTAGGACCCGCGAAAGGTGCCGCCCAGATGGTACTCGATGGACTCCACGCCAAAACCGGCAATCTGCGAAGCCTTCTGGGGCGGGATCATGACTTCGGCCCCACGGTTTTCGAAATTATCGATGGCCATCGTCACGATGCGTTTGGCATCTTCCATGGCATGATGCTCGTCAAACTCGATGTGCATCACGTTGTCCTGCTCCATCCTGGCAATCGGATGGGTGGTGATCAGTTTGGTGTGGAAACATTTGGCCACGTTCGCCAGATTCTGGAAGACGCATTGCACATCGACCACCATGGCGTCACAGGCGCCGGTCACGATCGCCAGTTCCTGCTGCAGGAATGTTCCTGCCGGCGGGACGCCGTGCCGTTGCAAAATTTCATTGCCCGTACAGCAGATACCGCCCAGCTGAATTCCCTTGGCGCCTTTATTCTGGGCATACTCGATCATTTCTTTTGACTGAGAGGCCGCTACGATCATTTCGGAAAGCACCGGCTCGTGGCCATGAATGATGATGTTGACATGATCTTCTTTCATGATGCCCAGGTTCGCTTCCGACTGCAATGGGTAGGGTTTGCCGAACATGACATCCTGCAGATCGGTGGCAATCATGGAACCGCCCCAGCCGTCGGCCAGCGATGCCCGGGTGCATTGCTTGAGAATGTTTTTGTAGTCCTGGTCCACGCCCATGTGGGTGCGATGCATGATTTCTACGACTTCGCGGTCGATGTTGCGCGGTAACACGCCCAATTTTTTCCAGCGCTCATACAGGGGTTGCGGGGCCCGCTTCAGGTAATCCAGCGTACCTTCGGGTTTGCCCCATTCGGCCAGCGCTTTTTTGGCGACTTCCACGGCAATTTCATCCAGGTCGCGGTCGACTTCTTCGCCGTCGACTTCAACTTTGACATCGACCCCGAAATGCGGGGCGATGGCCAGCAGTTTGTTGTAATCTTTAATTTTGTAGTCTTCAGTCTCTTTATTGGCAACCGACATGAAGACCTCGGCTACCGTACGCCCATGATCGGAATGGGCCGCGCAGCCGGCAGCCACCATGCGCGCAAAGTTGCGGGCGGCAATCGTGTTGGCGGTGGCGCCGCACAACCCTTTGCGTTCATCTTCGCCTTCAACGCCGCCCTTGGGCAGCGGCAGGCGGCAGGGACCCATCGCGCAATTTTTGCAGCAGGTACCCTGGATGCCGATGTTGCAGGGCTTCATGGTGACGGCCCGATCGAAAATAGTTTCGACACCCAACTCCTGGGCCCGCCGGATCATTTGCTGGGTCGCGACATCGATAGACGCGGCTACCGGATCAGCAACTTTTTTGGGTTTATCCTTCTTTAATGCTTTGATATCAGTTGATTCTGCCATACGAGGTTCCTCCCCATAATGTTTTGGTGAAAACTTCAAGCTGCATTCGCCAGGTTTTCACCGATTTAATCAAATCGTTAGATTCGTCTGTGCACCCAATCCAAATTCTCGACCATTTTATCGGTCATCGACTTTTGGACCTCGGCCGGTGTCTTCGAGACTTCATCTTCCTCAGCGGATTGGCGTTTGGCAGCCAGTGCTTCACGCTCCTTGGCGCGCTTTTCGCGAACGGAATCCAGCTCCGCCTCCACTTTGGCCTTTTCCTCGGCTGCCTGGCGCGCCGCTTCATCCGCTTTGGCTTTGGCGTCCGCTTCAGCCTTGGCCTTGGCCTCGGCGTCAGCCTTGATCCGCGCCTCTTCGTCAGCTTTGGCCTGGGCTGCGGCATCCAGCTTGGCCTTGGCTTCGGCTTCGGCCTTGGCTTTGGCGGCGGCTTCAGCTTTGGCTTTTTCATCTGCGGCTGCATCAACTTCGGGTGCTGCCGCCGGTGCGGCGGGCTTGGCCGCCGGTGCCGCTTTTTGGGCAGGCTCAGCCTTGGCCGCGGCGGGTGCCGCTTCCTTGGCCGGGGCCGGAGCTTTGGCTTTTTTGGCCGGCGCCGGTTTTTTCTCTTTTTCTTCGGGGATGGTCAGGTCCGGATCCGGCGAAAGGGCTAGAAAATCAATTTCGACGTCATCCAGTTGTTTGGCGATCGGTGCCACATCCGAGGCCAGGCCGCCTTCGGCAACCAGATCGATGTAGGCTTTGACCAGTCGAATCGATTCGGGGTGGCGCATGATCAGGATATTGGACCCGCTCATCAGGTAGGCCACCGCCCCCACGGCTTCCATCAAAATCGGCCGTTTTTCGGGATCTCCCAGAACGGGCGCCTCTTCGACCGACTGCTTGGCCTCCTTGCATTTCCAGACCTCGTTGCCGAGGTTGTTGATCAGCGGAAGCTGCAGCTTGTCATCGCCCTGGGCCAGGGCCGCCATCCGGATACGCTCCATGACGGAATACGAATATTCCAGACCGTATCCCAGACCACCGGTCGTGGGATCGATAATCATCCGGTCCAGGGGCATGCCGAGGTTTTCAAGCAAAATGTTGCACTGTTTGGCAAGGTTGACGTCGATGGGTGAAGATGCGATGATAGAATGCCCGAAACCCATGGCCGCCGCCCCGATACCCTTATGATTTTTGTCCTCCACCGGTCCGAGAATCAGGTTTTCGCCCTGGCATTCTTCGGCAATTTGTTTGAGGACTTCCTCATCTTTTTCGATGTTGGCGGTTCCCCAAATGATCAGGGGCACATCCACGGCTCCCAGGACCTTTTTAACGCTGGCAACTGCATCATCGGCCGATGCATTTTCACCATTGGGATCGGTGCTTTTGAGCTGTAAAACGATCATCTCGGCACCGTATTCCTCAACGCATTTTTTGGCCCAGGCCGCCGGATCGGAAACGACATCTTTGAAAGGACTGAGCGCCGCTTCCGGCCACTCATCCGGTACCATATCCCAGATTTCCATGGCAATTTTGGGTTTATTGGGCATCGCGCCTTCAAACTGATAGAACGGATAGCAAGCTTCTCCGCCGACAGTCACAGCGCTGTCGCCCTTTCCCAGGGTGATTTCCTTGATATTGCCGCTATAGGATTCTTTAAAAAATTCAAAAGCCAATGTTACCTCCTTATTACTTTGTCTACTTCGGTTAATGAATGCAGTGCCCAAAATTGAGACAGTGCAAGGAGTTAACCACAAATAAGTCTAAAATGCTGGCAAATCTGCTTACTTTTTTAAACACCTCCTTTTCAATTTTTATTGTATTAATCAATCTACAAACGGTAGATATATCCGCGGTCTTTGAATTGGCAGAACAACAACCGGGGTATAATTTAGGAATTCAGGGATTGAGGAATTCAGGGATTAAAATCGGATTATTTTCATATTTTAATTCCTCAATCCCCAAAACCCTTAATCCCTAAATTCCTAAATTCCTAAATCCCTCAATCCCTCAAATCCTCAAATCCTCAATTCCTCAATTCCTCAATTCTAAACCTTGATTTTCAGGAATTAATTCATACTATAATGGTCAACAATATGTCCGACCTGCAAACCTGCCTATCCCTCGTAAAATAAAGAATATTACCATTTATCCGGAGTGGATAGGTTTGTCAAGAGCAGAGCCCCCATGAATAACAATTTCTAATTAAATTGAATTCATTTATGGGAAGGGGTTCAGAGGTTTGGAGGTTCTGGGTTCAGAGGTTTGGGCTTCGACACCACATGCAGGGTTCAGCGCCGCCGGCTGCGAGCGTCCGGTCTGGTCGAGAAAGAAACTTTGAAAAAGCGAATATCGAATATCGAACAAGGAATCATGAATGTCGAAGTAAGGTATTCGGTCGATTTAAATTTAGCTAAAATAGTCAGAGCGAAGCGATTCCACACTTCATCATTCGATATTTCTTGTTCGATATTCTGCGGTTCGCTTTAAATGTAGTTTCATAAGAGAGGTTCACGGTATCAGCGAGTTAAAACGCTATATCCTGACACCTAACATCTTCAGCACCCTCATACAATGCGTTACTGTTCTCGGATCAAACGCACAATCGCTATCAAAATTTCAAATGACGGAGCGCAGCGACTCCATCATTCTTCATTCTTCATTCGTCATTCGACATTTTCCTACGGGCTTCCAGGCGGGCTTTTAACCTGGGGAATTGGTTGATGTCCGTGTGGGGCAAAAAGAGGGCTGCGACGTAGTTGTCCATATACGAATTGGTGTCTGATAGTTCAAAATTCGTCATTTTTTTAGTGACTTCCACGACATCCTTGCGAATGCGATTGGTCAGGGAACTCATTCTGGCCCCCATCAACGATCCGTTTCCGATGAAAGTGACCTTGGCGGGATCCAACTCCGGCAACAAACCAATCGTCATGGCCCTTGCCAGATCGACATAACTGCCGAAACCACCGGCCAGTATGATGTGCTCGAGGTCGCCAATGCCCATGCCCACTTCGGTCAACAGGGTCATACAGCCGCTGTAAATGGCGCCCTTGGCCCGGATCAGATTCTCGATGTCGATTTCAGTCAGGGTAATATCGCGGTCAATCTGGGTTTCATCCTGCCAGGCCAGCACGTACTCGTAGATGCCGTTGTCCTCCCGAATGCGTGGGGTGTCCAGGTCACGGTCAAATTTGCCCATATTGTTTATAATTCCCATCTCGAACATGATGGCGGCCATAATAATCAATCCGGAACCGCAAATTCCTTTGGGCCTTACATTGCCGATGGTGATGATCATGGGCTCGAGGGTGACCGGATCGATGGAAAAATCTTCGATCGCCCCCTTGGCCGCACGCATCCCGAATTTCAGCCCCCCGCCTTCGAAGGCCGGACCGGCAGAGCAGGCCGCACATGCCAGCCAGTCTTTGTTGCCGATCACTATCTCAGCATTGGTCCCGACATCCAGGTAGAGGGTCAGCGCTTCGGACCGATAGATTCCCGATCCCATCACGCCGGCTACAATATCGCCTCCCACATAGCTGGAAACCGCCGGGTAAACCAGGGCCGCGACGTGGTCGGCCAACGCCATGCCCAGGTCGGCGGCCTTGATGGGAGGATACAAGGTGGCCGCCGGCACATAGGGAGCGCGCCGGAGGGACCGGGGATCCACGGCCAGCATCAACTGGGTCATGGTCGTGTTGCCGGCCAGGGTGATGGTCGATATGTTTTCCTGATCGACCCCGGATTTTTTGATAATCCTGGATAAAATTTTATTGATGGTGTTAATGACAACCTGGTTGATTTTGGCCAGACCGCCGGGTTTTTCCGCATACACGATACGGGAAATGACATCTTCGCCGTAGCTGATCTGCCCGTTGAATTCACCGTGCTCCGCCAGAACTTCGCCGCTGATGAGGTCTATGATCTGGCCGTAGATCGTGGTTGTCCCGATATCCATGGCCACCGCGTAGCTGTGGTCAGTGGTATCGCCGGGCTGCACATTGATAATTCGTGTTTTACCGACATCCCGCACCGGCCGCACCAGGGTGGCCGTGACCCTGAAGTCATCTTCGCGGATCACCTGCGGTATTTTCCGGATCATAGCCAGGGTGACATCCAACCGATGATCGTCGTGTTCGATCTGCAGGTAGCTGATCAGGCGGGTGATATCGGGCAGATTGTCCTGGGCCGTGGGGGCGGGAAGCTGCAGATATTTTTTTTCAACCGGCGCAACGAACAGTCCCTTTTCTTTCAGCTCCTCGAAATTCATTTCCTTGATATGGGCGGTGCGGCGCGGGGCGGCCTGCATCTTCAGCACCCCGGCATCGATTGTCGATTCAACCGGAATCCGCACGACCAGATCGCTCTTGACGGCCGCCTGGCAGGCCAGACGATAGCCTTTTTCACGATCTTCAGCGCTGAGCTTTTCTGAAATACCACCCTCAACGCTGCCTTCCTCGATCAATACCCGGCATTTGCCGCAAACCCCTTCCCCGCCACAGGAGGCATTCACATGCACGCCGGCTTCCATGGCGGCCCGAATAACCGATTCGCCGTCGGCGACGACGATTTGCATATCGTAGGGTAAAAATTTAACCGTGTGTGTAGTCATGCCGTGTTCCTAATCATTTTTAATAACCCAAGGTTTCAGGTGTCGGGTGTCGGGTGTCAGCGCTGCCTCTGGCCTGAAAAGCGGCCAGTCTGATCTATAAAAAAACTTAAAGCATTGACCGCAGAGCTCGCAGAGAACGCTGAGAAAGGGTATTTCTAATATTCTCTGCGTCGCTCTGCGGTGAATAATTACAATGATCAAGTTTAATACGAGGTGTCAGCGCTGCCTCTGGCCGCGAGCGTCCAGTCTGATCATAGAAAAGAAACTGATGAACGTCGAACATCGAACGTCCAACATCGAACATCGAATAATGTATTTTATCAATTTTAAACGACTGAGCGAAGCGATTCTATCATTCGTCATTCGTTATTCGACATTCGTCATTTCATGTAGTTTCATACGAGGTGTCAGAAGACAGTGAACTGGAGTCGGATATTCCCTCTTCAAATCGTCCTGCTCAGAGCGCCATGCCATCCGCGCCCTGCCCGATGCCCCATGCCCTCTGCGCCATGCCCTCTGCGCCATGCCCCATGCACCATGCCCCATGCACCATGCCCTCTGCGCCATGCGCTATGCCCATCCCCCGAATACCGAACACCGAATGCCGAAAGCCGGCTGTATCAACCCGCATTCCGCAATCGAATTCCCTAAATTCCACCATCACTAATAAAACATCATTCTCGAAAGCCTTGCGCCGAATGGCGGGTTTTTCAATCTGCAATCTGCAATCTGCATTCCGCAATCGAATTCCTGCCTCACAAGGGTTCATTGAATTTGCACTTCAAGGTCAACATATCGCCGTCAAAAAAAGTATTCACTTTGTACGGCAGCTGCTTGAACAATTTGATCATGCCCTGGTTGCGCGGTGAGGTGAAAGCCACCAGGCCGGCAATGTCGTTGGCCCGGGCGGCCGTTGCCAGCTTTTTCAGCAGAATTTTGCCCAGCCCCCATTTCTGGTAGTCCTTGCTGATGGAAAAAGCGATTTCGGCAATATTGGTGGCCGGATCAATTAAGTATTCACCGATACCGACAACCCGCCCGAAGCCGAATTCTCCGACCACCGCCACGACCGTTAAATCTTTTACATAATCGATCTGGGAAACACCTTCAACCTCTTCTTTGACAAAACTGGTTTTTTCATGAAAAAACCTGGCGGTGACATCATCCTTGTCAAGGTTGTAAAAGTGTTCCTGGATGCGCCGTTCATCCACCGGTTTGGCGGGGCGGACGGTCACCTGTTCACCTTTTATTTCCAGGGTTTCTTCCAGATGAATGGGATAGACACCATGGATGGATTCTTTCAAACTGCGTTCGGCGCTCAAAAGGCCCATTTTCTGCGCCTCATGAAAAAGCTCGTCCCGAAAATCGGGATGCGCGATACTGATCATGGCCACGGCGCGCTCCTGAAGACTTTTTCCGAACAGATTAACCGCGCCGAACTCGGTGACGACATGATGGACATCACCCCTGGGAGCTGCAACGGCCGTGTCTTCGAGCATGGGCACGATACGGCTTTTTTGTCCCTGCACCGCGGTGGAAGGCAGCATCAGGATCGATTTGCCGCCCGGTGATTGAACCGCCCCTCGCATAAAATCCGAAATACCGGTAATCCCGGAGAAATGGGTTTGCGGCATGGCATCCGCCGCCACCTGGCCGGTCAGGTCAATGGCCATGGCCACGCTCATGGCAATCATTTTATTGTGTCGGGCAATGATCGTCGGGTCACAGACATAATCGGAGGGATGAAATTCAACGGCCGGGTTGTCATTTAAAAATTCATAAAGGTCCTCGGAACCGATGGCGCTTTGGGCCACCATTTTACCGTCGTTGAAGCCCTTCTTGCGGTTGGTTATCACCCCTCTTGAAAACAGGCGCAACATGTCATCGGTCAGGGAGAGGGTGTGGATTCCAAGGTCATTTTTCTCCGACAATGCCAGCATGATTGCTTCGGACGTGGTTCCCAGTCCAATGGCAATGGTTGAGCCGTCATCGATCAGCCGCCGGGCAATCAAGCGTCCGATATCATTAGCGGCTTCCATTGCCGGATTTTCGCCAATCGTCAGTATCGGTTCATCATGTTCGACAAAATAATCGACATCGTTGACATGAATGAAGCTGCGCCCCAGGACCCTGGGCATGTGGGTATTGACCTGGGCGATTACCAGATCGGCCGACTGGGCCGCCGCCATGGTAATGTCAACCGAAACCCCCAGACTCATCCAGCCGAAATCGTCCGGCGGCGAAACCTGAATCAGGGCCACATGGATCGGCAGCAGGCGACTCTTGAACAGCCGCGGGATCGCCGACATGTTGATCGGCGTAATAAAGCGCTGGTTGCGGGCGATTCCTTTGGGTTTGGCGGAACCCAGATAGAAGGAGCGGATGTTCAGACTATGGTCCTTGGTCTTGTCGGCAATTAGGGTCAACGGGGTTGTCTCAAGGGTCATCAGCCGGTTGATTTCGATATCCTTGAGATAATTTGACATCTCGGAAAGCGCGCGGACCAGATGCTGCGGTTCCCCGCAGGAAGAGCCGATAAATACGCGCTGCCCGGCTTTGATCATTTTCAGTGCTTCGCCGGCGCTGCGCCTGTTTTCAACGTATTTGTCCGCCCAGTAGGTTGTGGTAGCCATTTGAATCTCCCCGTCTGACAATGAATAATGAAAATTGAATAATGAATAATTATGGAATTCTATCGATTTAAAACAGGCTCAGCGCAGCGATTCCAGACTGCAGCCAGTAGTCAGCGTTAAGTGTTCAGTATCCGGCATCTGGTATCCCGCAACCCGCAGCCTACACACTACACCTTATACCCCGCGCGTCATACCTTTACCCTTCAAATTCAGCAATAAGATATGAAGGTTCCAGGCCGAATACCGAATACCGAATACCAAATGCCGAATAACGCAATCCGCATTCGAAAGGCCCGAACCTTAGACCTTGAACCTTGAAAGTTAGTAAAATTAGCTCAAATAGGCACACTTGGCAAGAGGAACCTGAATTTACGATAAGGTCAATTTATTTTCTATACCCGGAATGAAGAAAGTTTTATAAACGAACAAAAATCCAAATCTCAAACATCAAATTGCAAATAAATCTCAAAATTCAATAATCAATGACCAAAACATTCAACACAGTTTCTTCGCATCGCATTGCTTCACTAACCAATGAGTTATCATGATGACGCCAATAGGTACAAAAATGGATTAATCATTTGTTTGAAATTTTGAATTTGGATTATTGGGATTTGTTTGAGATTTGGTTTTTGGAGTTTGGAGTTTGGAGTTTGGTATTTTATTTATTTTCAGTAGGGTTCCTTATTTACATCAGTTACGTTGCATGTTCAAATGATGGAGTCTTGTGCCGGCGGCATTATTTCTTGACTCACCAAAAACTTTTTTTTATAGTCGCGTATTTAAATGAAATCGCGACAACAATTAAATACGGATTAAATTCATGAACGCAATTAAATGGATAAGTCGATCGATTGACAACATTAACGAATGGGTCGGCCGCGGGGTGGCCTGGGTCACGCTGGGTTTGGTACTGGTGGTATTCACCGATGTCGTCATGCGCTATCTATTCAATACCAGTTTCGTGTTCACCCAGGAGTTGGAATGGCATTTATTCGGCTTTATCTTCCTGATCGGTGCCGGCTACACCTTATTGCATGACGGGCACGTGCGGGTGGATATTATCTACCAGAGGCTGGGATTGAAAGGCCGGGCCTGGATAAATTTGTGCGGTGTAGTTCTGTTTCTCATACCGGGTTGCATTATGGTGATGACGACCTCATGGAAGTTTATGGCCAACTCATTCGCGATCCTCGAAGGCTCGCCGGACCCGGGCGGCATCCCCTATCGGTTTGTGTTAAAGAGCTGCATTCCGATAGGCTTCACCCTCCTTCTGCTGCAGGGCATATCCTTGGGCCTGCATAGTTTCATGCAGATTCTGGGAATTGAAGAAGCAAAGGAGGAGAAGTCCTGATGGATTATTTAGCGGCCTGGATGTTTTTAGCATTAACCATTTTATTAATGGCCGGTTTTCCGGTTACCTTCACGCTGCTGGGTGTTTCACTGACCTTTGGCATGATCGGCTTCGGTTGGGATTTTTTCAATCTGCTGCCATTGCGAATCTGGGGCCGCATGACCAATGTCACCCTGGCCGCCGTCCCCCTGTTTGTTTTCATGGGGGTGATGCTGGAGCGTTCCGGATTAGCTGAAGAGCTTCTGGACACCATGGGCCTGCTGTTCGGCCGCCTGAAGGGGGGACTGGCTATATCGGTGGTCGTGGTGGGAGCCCTGCTGGGCGCATCTACCGGCATCGTGGGCGCCACCGTCGTCACCATGGGTCTGCTGGCCGTTCCCACTATGTTAAGGCGCGGCTATCAGAAGGAAATCGCAACCGGTACCGTGTCGGCATCCGGTACCCTGGGACAGATTATTCCCCCGAGCATTGTCCTGGTGCTCATCGGAGATATCGTCGGGGTGTCCGTGGGGGATCTTTTTATGGGAGCGGTCCTGCCGGGGCTGCTCCTGGTGGGCCTGTTCATCATCTATATTCTCATCGCTGCCTATTTGCGCCCGGGAGTGGCCCCGGCTATTTCAAAAGAAGAATTGGCAGCGATCGGCCGCAGCCAGCTTTTGGCACGTGTCGGCAAGGCCCTGTTCCCGCCCTTGTTTCTGATGGTTGCGGTGTTGGGATCTATATTTGCCGGTATTGCGTCTCCCACCGAAGCCGCTGCCGTGGGTGCAGTAGGCGCGACCATATTGACGATTGCCAATAAAAAGTTCAACCTGTCTATCCTGCGCGAGGTCATGCATACCACGACCCGCTTGACCTGTATGGTTTTTATCATCCTGTGCGGTGCCGCCGCCTTCGGGCTGGTATTTCGCGGTCTGGGCGGCGATGAGATCGTACGGGAATTTCTGGGAGGCATTGCCGACAAATACAGTCAAACAGCTGTATTGGCTATCGTCATGCTCCTGATTTTTTTCATCGGATTTTTCCTGGACTTCATCGAAATCACCTTTATCCATGTACCGGTGCTGGCACCGATCATGATCGATTTCGGGTATGATCCGGTCTGGTTCTGCATTCTGCTGGCAGTCAACCTGCAAACCTCGTTTTTAACACCGCCCTTCGGGTTTTCGCTCTTTTATCTGAAAGCGGTAACACCGCCCGAAATAACAACCGGGCACATATATCGGGGTATCATACCATTTGTACTGTTTCAGCTCATCGGCCTGGCCATTGTTGTGCTCTTTCCGTCACTGGCCACCTGGCTGCCGGATGTCGTTTTCGGAGACTAATTGCGCATAAAAAGGACTTGACTATTAAGCTGTAACAGGTAGATTAATTCATCACGCTTTTAATTTAAAACCCGCGAGTTTTTGATAGGCGGGGATCAAAAGGCGAGTTTTCCTGCGCTGTCTTGTGGAAACGGAAGTCCGCGCGACGATTATCACTACAATTCAAAAAAGGAGGTTCGTTTATGAAGCGACGCGATTTTCTGAAAAAAGCTGGGCTGGGAGCCGCAGCGGTTGCGGCAACAGCCGTCAATGCCCCCGCGGTCCTGGCACAAAAAAAATACCGCTGGAAAATGGTCACCACCTGGCCGCCCAAACTGCCGGTGCTCCAGGAGGGCTGTGAGAGATTGGCCAAAAGAGTCGGCGAAATGTCCGACGGAAGACTTAAGATTCAAGTTTTTGCCGCCGGTGAACTCGTACCGGCTTTTGAAAGTTTTCAAGCTGTTTCCGACGGCACAGTTGAAGTCGGCAGCGGCGCTTCCTATTACTGGGCCGGCAAAGAACCGGCAACCCAGTGGTTTGCGGCTGTGCCTTTTGGAATGAATGCCCAGGGCCTGGCAGCATGGTTCCACGGCGGTGACGCTGAGGGGCTCAAACTGTGGGAAGAAACCTATGCGCCTTTCAACCTGGTTCCCCGTCCTGGTGGCTACACTGGTGTTCAAATGGGCGGTTGGTTTAACAAAAAAATTAATACGATTGACGACTACAAAGGTCTGAAGATGCGGATTCCCGGTCTGGGCGGCAAAGTCGTTGCCAAAGCCGGCGGAACCGTTGTGCTGACGCCCGGCGGTGAAATATTCACCAGCCTCGAACGCGGCGTCATCGATGCCACCGAATGGGTCGGTCCCTACCACGATCTGAGAATGGGCTTTTACCAGGCTGCCAAGTATTATTATTATCCCGGCTGGCATGAGCCCGGGACAGCCCTGGAATATTTCTTCAACAAAAAAGCTTATGACGGGCTGCCCAAAGACCTGCAGCACATCCTTGACGCTGCCTGCCGGGAAAACGAAGGTTGGGCCCTGAATGAGTTCGACGCCAATAACGGTGCCTCCCTGCAAACCCTGATAAACAAACACAAGGTCCAGCTGTTCAGGTTCCCGGACGGGGTGCTCGATTCCCTGCGCAAGCTGGCGGTAGAGGTTCTTGAAGAAGAGTCGGCCAAGAGCCCCATGGCCAAAAAAGTCAATGAATCGTTTAAAAATTTCCAGAAGGTCGTCGGCACCTGGGGCACCATCTCAGAACTGGCATACTATAATACGATTCAACCGAAATACCCGCTTCAAGGATAAGCAATTCATATAAACGATAGGCGAACACTTCGTATCGTTTAAAATAAATATCGCCGGTCGGTGGCGTTGTACCGACTGGCGATTATTTTTATAACAAAATATTTCCTGAATCAGGCCCTTAGCTGGTTTTTTCTGACAACATGTTGTAAGAATATGATGGTTTCAGGTGTCAGTGTTCAGGGGTCAGGATCTAGCGCGTTGGTTTCCTGACACCTGACACCTCAAACCTAAGACCTACAAACTGCGCTAATGCTGCCCCGCCGGGGCCACTTTTTCCAGCGCGAACTCGGAAAAAATATAGACTCATGTCTCACCCCGAAGGCCACGAATCGGCACGCGATATCACGAATTGTTATTACCGTTCTTAACATCTAAGGTTTCCCGCAAATCAGGTCCCTCGATCAACTCCCCTGTTTCAGCCTTGGGAATTTCCTGAACATCACGTAATTTGCGCTCGATGGCCCGGGTACGCACCTCAGCTTGATCAATGGTGTTGCCGGCCTCCTGCAGCTTTTTTTTGGTTTTAGCCAGCACATCGCCGAATTTACCGAATTCGGTTTTTACCATGCCCAACAATACCCAGACCTCACTCGAGCGCTTTTCAATGGCCAGGGTGCGAAAACCCATCTGGAGACTGTTGAGCAAAGCCGCCAGGGTCGTTGGGCCGGTCACCACGATGCGATGCTCGCGCTGCAGCAAATCACATAAGCCCGGCAGACGCAGAACTTCGGCATACAGTCCTTCCACCGGCAAAAACATGATGCCGAAATCCGTGGTGTGGGGCGGATCAAGGTACTTTTCTTTGATCAACCCGGCCTCGGCTTTAATGCGCATTTCCAGGCTGCGGATGGATTTTTCCGCCAGGTTTTTGTCCGCCGCTTCCTGAGCATCAATGAGGCGTTGATAATCTTCCTGGGGGAACTTGGAATCTATCGGCAGCCAGACAGCTTTGTCGGGCTCTTGGCCCTGGCCGGGCAGCTTGACGGCAAATTCCACCCGATCGTTGCTGTTTTTTTTCGTGGCGACATTAACCGCGTATTGATCAGGGGTCAAAATCTGCTCCAGAATGTGGCTGAGGCGAATTTCCCCCCAAATTCCGCGGACTTTGACATTGGTCAGCACATTTTTCAAGTCGCCCACGCCGCTGGCCAGGGCGCGCATTTCACCCAGGCCTTTGTATACCTGCTCCAGACGTTCACTGACCTGTTTGAAGGATTCACCCAGGCGCTGTTCCAGCGTGATTTGCAGTTTTTCATCCACCGTGGCCCGCATTAGCTCCAGCTTCCGGGTGTTGTCCTCCTGCAGGGCTCGCAGTTTTTTTTCCATGGTTTGGCGCATGGCCTCTATCTTTTCTTCATTGAGCCTGGCCATTGCCACCAGATGTTTGGCAAAAGAGTCGAGCTGATCTTTTTGTATTCGAAAATTATCCAACAAGCGCTGCTGGATAGCATCACCGGACAGCTTCAAGGTGGCGGCAAGTTCCTGCCGGGCCAGCTGGGCGCCGGCTGCCGTCTCCCGCCGGTTCAGGGTTATTTCATCTTTGACGACATTTTCCAGGCGCGCCTGTTCATTGTCCAGGTCCTGCAGCTTGTCATACAATCTTGCGATCGCACCTTCCGGTTTTCGCCGGATAAGAAGGATCAATAAGATCAGGGCGGTAAGCACAAGCAGGAGTGTACCACCGGCAACCAGTTCCATGACATACTGGGTGATAAACGCCGCTACCGCATCAGCAACTGAGGCCATCGTTTCTTTCCTTATTGTCTTTTTCAACTGCGTCGCGAAACAGCCATTAGACCCGTTGTGCGACAAGATCGATAACTCACTAAAAATACATAATTTTTTCCGACCAAGCGATTATAGAAAAATGCAGGGCGAGCGTCAAGCATCAATGATTGAATAGATAATGAGTGTTTTGCAGAAAAAAATAATGACAGACCAATGCCGGACATGCTAGAAAGTTAAGCAACTTTGCCGGTAATCGGACAGGGATGGAATCCAAATAGTCCGTCACGCTTAAAACTACGGGGGGTCAGGTATTTGAGCGGAGACGGATTGGACAGCAGCCATAAAAATTTAAAGACAAGCACAATGAAGTCAATTTCTTCGACAGGCTATGGCATCAAGGCGGTTTACAAAATTGTTCTGGCCTTGCTGGTCATTATCCCGGCCGCACTGCTGGGAGGCCTGATCTACCTGTATAGTCTGCAGCCGCAATACTCGGGCCGGCTGACCCTGGCAGGCCTGCAGCAAAACGTCGAAGTCATTTTCGACGCATACGGGATCCCCCACATTTACGGGCAAAACGAGCAGGATGTTTATTTTGCACTTGGCTATGTCCATGCCCAGGAGCGCCTGTTTCAAATGGAGATGATGCGTCGAGTGGCGGCCGGACGCTTGGCCGAAATTTTGGGCGCAAAGCTCGTTAAAACCGATAAATTCTTTCGAACCCTCGGCCTGCAGGAACAAGCCGACCTAAATTCCGCTCTATTTTTTAAAGATCCTTCCGCGCCCTGGAAAAAAGCGGCCCTGGCCTATTTGGCGGGAGTCAATCGGTATGTTGAACAGGGCGATACGCCCCTGGAATTTCGCATCCTTGGCATACCCAAGGAAAAATTCACGCCAACAGATATCTACCTGAACGGGGCCCTGATGGCCTTCGGCTTTGCTGCGGGTTTTCAAATGGATCCCCTGGTAGCCAAGGTGCACCATAAGCTGGGCTGGGACTACCTGAAAGATTGGGTTCTCGGATGGCCACCCAGTGCGCAAAAAATTCCGGTCTATCCTGCCAACTATACGGCTGCCGCCGGAGCGCTGCCGTTTGCCATTCACAAGATAATGGCCAATCTGCCGGTATCGCCCTGGATCGGCAGCAATGGCTGGGTGATTTCCGGAAAAAAAACGAAATCCGGCAACGTCATTTTTGCCAACGACACCCATATGGCCTATAGCCAGCCATCGGTCTGGTATGAGGCCCATCTGGAATGTCCCGGTTTCAGCTTTTACGGCAATCATGCCGCCGGCGTTCCTTTTGCCCTCATCGGTCACAACCGCTTTGCGGCCTGGGGGCTGACCATGTTTGAAAACGACGATGTCGACTTTTATAAAGAACGCCTCAATCCGCAAAATCCGAACCAGGTGTGGTTCATCGATCACTGGGAAAATTTGACAATCCGGCCCGAGACGATCGAGGTCAAAGGCGGCCAACATGTCAATTTTAAGGTGCGCAGCTCACGCCACGGCCCCATTTTAAATGAAGTCGATGACGCGGTTGCCCGGACGCAAAGCGATCCGGTGGCCGTGTGGTGGATCTTTAATCAATTTCCCACCCAGACGATTCAGGCCTTTTACGTTCTGGCACACTCCCGTTCGATTGAAGATGCCCGCAAGGCCGCTTCGATGATCGATGGGGTCGGGTTAAATGTCATGTACGGAGACCGGCAGGGCAATGTTGCCTGGTGGGCATCTGCCAAACTCATCAAGCGTCCGGATCATGTGAATCCAAAATTGTTCCTGGACGGCGCCAGCGGTCAAGACGAACCCCTGGGCTATTATGATTTTTCACAAAATCCCCAGGCTGAAAATCCGCCGACGGGATTTGTCTATTCCGCCAATAACCAACCCGACACACTCACCGGCAAATTGTACCCGGGCTATTATGTCCCTGAAGACCGCGCCCGACGCATCGTACAATACCTGGAGGCGGATACGGCCTGGTCGGTTGACGCGACGAAACAGATGAATACGGATTGCATCTCGACGGTATCTACGGAAATTGCCGCCGAAATATTAAACACGTTAAAAACGGACAAAATCCGGCAAAGCACATCGATCCATAAACATGCCTATAAAATCCTGCAGAATTGGAATGGCGATCACCAGGTCACGGATGTGGCGCCCACCGTATTTTCCATGCTTTTATCTTACATCATGAAAAATACCATGGCCGATGAATTAGGAGATGATGATTATGCGGTCTTTAATTCGAGCCACGTGATGAAGCGCACCCTTGCGGTTATTGTCAGAAACGATCCATCCTTGTGGTGGGACGACATCCGGACGCAAGCAGTTAAAGAAACGCGACAGATGATTTTCGCCCGTTCTTTTGACCAGACCGTCAAGGCCTTGACCGAGCAGTTTGGCCCGGATACTGCCACCTGGCGCTGGGGTAAGGTTCACACTCTCGAGCACGGCCATCTGCTGGGCCGGCAAAAACCGCTGAATTTCCTTTTTAATGTTGGACCTTTTGCGGCCATGGGCGGCAATGAAACCATCGCCAATCATGGGTATAGTCTCAATACCCGGGGCCGTTATCCGGTTCGCTTCGGTCCGGCCATGCGGATTATCATTGATTTTGCCGATATTGAAAACTCTTTAAGTGTCAACCCGACCGGTCAATCCGGCTTCTTCTTAAGCGACCATTACGATGACCAGGCGGCCTTATATAACAGCGGCAAGTTCCGCAAGCAGATGATGCATCGTAAGGAAATAGAGACATCGGGCAGAGGAACATTGATTTTGATGCCGCAATGAGCTATAGCACGCCCTTGTAGTTAAACCCTGTCTTTATCCTGGAGGATCGGTAATGGATCAGCTTTTTTCACCGTTTACCTTAAACAAGATACATTTAAATAACCGCATTGTCATGCCGGCCCTGGCTTCTTTTTTAGTCGGGATCGACGGCAGCATATCCGATGCGGCGGTAGAGCATTATCGGCGCCGGGCTGCCGGCGGTCCGGCCATGATTATTATGGAAGCCTGCGCCGTCGCTCCTGAAGGCGTCGTATCCTCCCATCAGGCCGTCATTTACGATGACCGTTTTATTGACGGGTTGTCCAAGATCGCCCGGGCCATGAAAGAAGAAGGGACCGTTCCCGCCATCCAGATCCACCACGGAGGCCGCCAAACATCGGTTAAAGTGATCAAAAGCAAACCCGTTTCACCTTCCCCGCTGCCGTGCCCCACGATTCGCGGCGAGGTAGAACCGCTAACAATCGATGGCATTCAACAGTTGGTGCAAAAATTTGGTGATGCCGCTAACCGGGCCGTTCAGGCCGGATTTGAATTGATCGAAATCCATGGGGCTCACGGCTACCTAGTTAATCAGTTTCTATCGCGTTTTTCCAACATTCGTGAAGACGAATATGGTGGGGATGTGCCCGGCCGGACCCGTTTTGCAAGGGAAATCGTGGAAGCGGTGCGAAAACGCGTGGGCCCGGATTTTCCCATTTCTTTTAAGATCAGCGCCGAAGAATACGTCGATAACGGTCTGACCACCGGGCAAAGCATTGAAATATTGAAAATCCTGATACCGGCCGGCATCGATGTGGTTCAGGTATCCGCCGGAAACGACGTGACGCCGGAATGGATCTGCCAGCCGATGTTCATGAAAAAAGCCTGCCTGTTGGAGTCTGCCGTCAAAATGAAAAAGGCGCTGGATATTCCGGTAATGACGGTTGGAAGAATAAATGACCCCGTGACAGCCAACGAGATTATTAAGCAGGATCGGGCGGATCTGGTCTGTATCGGCCGCGGGTTGCTCGCCGACCCGGAGATGCCGAATAAAGCGCGGGAGGGACGGTCGGATGAAATCCGCACCTGCATCGCCTGCAATACCTGCATGCAATCGATTTTCAAGCGCGGCCGCATCGAGTGCCTGGTAAACCCGATGCTGGGGCGGGAAAATGAGATGGCGTTTATCCCGACCGAAAACCCGAAAAAGATTATGGTCATCGGCGGGGGGCCGGGCGGCCTGAACGTTGCCTGGGTAGCCGCCAAGCGCGGTCATAGCGTGCATGTCTACGAAAAGCGCAGTGAACTCGGCGGCCAGTTGGTTCCCGGCAGCACCCCGGGCCATAAAACTGAACTGCGGTCTCTGATTCGTTTCCAGAAAAAACAGGCCGAATTATTTGGTGTCCAATGCCATCTAAATCATGAAGCCAGCGTCGAAGACATCCAAACTATTCAACCGGATGTGGTGGTCCTTGCTACCGGTTCGTTGCCCGCGCTACCCTCAGTCGAGGGCATTGATAGTGATATTGTACTCACCTATGAAGATGTATTAGTCGGCGGGCCACTGCCTTTTAAAAAAGTCGTGGTGATCGGCGGAGGGGCTACTGGTCTGGAACTGGCACTTCATCTGGCCGAATACGGTTGTAAAACGACGGTGGTTGAAATGCTGCCCAAAATAGGCCGTGGTTTAGAAGCCATGACCAAAAAAATTATCCTCAAGCGGCTGAAAAAACATAATACCACCATATTTACCGATACCAAATTGTTAAAAATTGAAGGTAACGGCGTCATCGTCGCCAACAGCGACCGGCGGGAGCAATTTATTAAAACCGATAAAGTCGTGATTGCCATCGGCACACGCCCCGACACCCGGCTTTATGACAAAATAAAATCCCTGGGCTACGAATTTTATCAGGTCGGCGACTGCCTCGAACCCCGCAGTGCAAAAGAAGCCATCTACGAAAGTGCGGTGCTGGGGAGAAGGATCTGATAGGAATGACGAATGTCGAATTGTGGAGTCGCTTCGCTCCGTCATTCTATTTTTTTTATTACTACAATGAATTTTTATTATATCGATAGGATTCCTTCATTCGAAACTCGACATTCGTCATTCGACATTCCCTTTGTACTGCCGATAAAGTCCCCGGAATTGGTGGTAGGTCAATCCCAGCATCTTGGCTGCTTTTTTCTGGTTGAACCGGGCTTGCTGCAGGGCATTTTCGAGTAGTTTGACCTTGAGTTCCCACACGGCCGCCTTCAAAGGCTTGCCCATGAAATCCCCATAATTATCGGATTTTTTTTCCTGGTCGGTATCGTCGGCTGCCGTTTCAGTCGGATTCGCCTGATAAGGCGAGGAGAATGGATCGAACACGACCTCGGATATCATGATCGATTGCGATCGATAAACCGCCCGTTCCACCACATTTTTCAATTCCCGGATATTGCCGGGCCACGGATGCGCTTCCAGAGCCCTGACTGCCTGGGGGCTGAAATGGGGTATTTCCTGCCACCCCAATTCGACCGCCATACGACCGGCAAAATAATTGGCCAGCAACAGGATATCTTCGCTGCGCTCGCGCAATGGCGGCACGACCAGCACCTCGAAGGAAAGCCGGTCCAGCAAATCCTCTTTGAACATATTCCTGGCAGCCATGGCCTTTATGTCGGCATTGGTGGCGGCGATAATACGCACATCCACGTCTATGCTTTCCGAACTACCCACGCGCTCGAAGGCATTGTATTCCACCACCCGCAATATTTTTTCCTGAACCTCCATGGGAATATTGCCGATTTCATCCAGAAAAAGCGTACCGCTGTCAGCGGCTTCGAACCGACCGACGCGCCGCTGGGCGGCCCCGGTAAATGCACCTCTTTCAAATCCAAAGAGTTCCGATTCAATCAAGGATGACGAAAGTGCCGAACAATTAAGGGCCAACAAGGGTCCTTGCCACCGCTTTGAAAGATAATGCAGCCGGTTGGCCGCCAATTCCTTGCCCGTGCCGCGTTCGCCCAACAGCAGCACCGGTCGGTTGACTGGCGCCACCCGGGACAAACGCTCCTGAAATTCAAGAAACACTTCGGATTGGCCCAGCGCTTCAACGGCCCCGGCGGGGGTTCTTCGACGGTAATGACTGGCAGTGTTCTGGTTCATGATTTTATAGGTTCAGAGGTTCTGGGTTCAGAGGTTCAGAGGTTCTGGGTTCAGAGGTTCTGGGTTCTGGGTTCAGAGGTTCTGGGTTCTGGGTTCAAGTTTCTGGGTTGCGGATTGCGGGTTGCAAGCAACGGCTTTAGGTTTTCGGTGTTCGGCTTTCGGGTTACAAGTTGCGGGTCACGGGTTGCGGGTTTTGGGTTACGAGCTGCGAGTTACGGGTTGCGGATTCCGGGTATTAGATATTGGGTATTGGGTATCGGGTGCTGAGCACTGGGCACTGATAACTGATCACCGACCTCAGCCCTCTGCCGTCTGCCCTTTGCCCTTTGCATTGCTTTTTTTCCGACTTCCGCATTCCGACTTCATCGCCCTCTACCCTCTGCCCTCAGTCCTCAGCCCTCCGCCCCCTGCCCTCTGTCTTCTGTCTTCTGTCCTCTGTCTTCTCAAAGCAAGATTTGCCATTGCAACCAGTAAATGGCCATATTTACTATTCAGAAGCATTTTCTACCACAGACCAAAATCCCCTGTCAAGATAAAAATCCATTGGTTTCAGCAGGTTAACAACTAAACTGTCATTGGCATATTTCATGCTGTCGCATACTGTAAATTTATATTGTAAACCAGGGAGGTAGTCACATGGGTATATTCACTCGATTCCGCGATATCGTCAGTTCCAACATCAATGCCATGCTCGATAAGGCGGAAGATCCGGAAAAATTGATTCGGTTGATGATCAGGGAGATGGAAGACACACTGGTCGAAATCAAAACGGCTTGTGCCGGAGTGATGGCCGGCAGCAAAAAAACAGCGCGCCAACTCGAAGGTCTGCAAGCCAAGGCAGTTTACTGGGAAGAGAAAGCTCAACTGGCCGTCAAAATGGACAGGGATGATCTGGCCCGGGAAGCGTTGATCGAAAAGCGTAAATTTACCCGCCGAACAGAGACACTTGCAAGCGAAATGTCCGAACAAGACCTTCTGATTGAACAGTACCAAAATGACATTCGACAACTCGAAGAAAAACTGAAGTCAGCCCGGGACAAACAACGCCTGCTGGTTCAGCGCCACATCCATGCCCAGCATAAAATACAGACCCAGAAAGAGATCCAGCGTGTCGACAGTACAGAATCCTTAATGAAATTCGATGAGTTGGAAAACCGCATCGAGCGCATGGAGGCTGAAGCCGACCTGGTAAATTACGGCAAAACCGCCTCCCTGGAGGAGGAAATGGAGCGGCTCTCGGTTGACGAAGAAATCGAAAATGAACTCAGGGCCTTAAAAAAACCTGAGGCCGCGGTGCCGTCATCCGAAAACAAAAATGATTCCACCGAAAAATGGTGGTTCAAAGGTTCCGGGTTCTGGGTTCAAGGGTTCAAGGGTTGAAAGCAACCGATATCTTGACCTTGAGTCGGACTCGACGCATTTATTTCTGAAGGCAAAGGTCTGCGCGAATACAAATAGATTTGACGACATTGAGGCAATGCAGCCCGAGCCATTGAACGCTGCTTGTGGGTTCGCAGCCCGCAGGGCAAGGCCCCAAGCCCAAAACCTCGCACCCTTGAACCTCAAACCGCTGAACCTTGAGCCCTGAACCTTGAACCGCTAAACCTTGAACCTCTGAACCTTGAACCTTTTAACTTTGAACCGCTGAACCTTGAACCTAACATTCTACTTGATTAAACCCGGCAATAAGCTTAAGCATGGATCCATAACTTGAAAGAATCGACACCTGGTAGGGATTATGAAAGAAGCATTGATTGTTGCTATTGTTTTTGGAAGTTTCGTATTGATTCCGGCCGTCATCGGAGGAACGATTGTGATCTCCATCAAGCTTTTAAGAGGCGGCGCTTCGCGTAAGGATCAAGCCGAAGACTCTAAAATTATACAGGAAATATACCAAGGCCTCGGCCGCATGGAAGAGAGAGTCGAAGCACTGGAGACCATTTTGCTGGACCGTGAAAAAGGGGACCGCCATCATGAAAAATTATGACGGAAATTCCCACGGCGGAGTGTACCGATCACGCAGCGGTGTTATTTTCGGTGTTTGCCGGGGGTTGGCTGAACATTTTGATTTTTCCGTATTCTGGGCCAGAACAATTGCCGTCATTTTTCTATTGGTGTCTGGTTTCTGGCCCGCGATCGGCCTGTATTTAATCGCAACCCTGCTGCTGAAACCTGCCCCGGTCGTCCCCCTTGAAACCGAGGCGGAACAGGAATTTTATGACAGCTATACCCATTCCCGCCGTATGGCGGCCCGGCGATTGAAAAGAAGATTTGAAAACCTGGAACGCCGGCTCCAACGCATGGAGCATATCGTAACCGCCCGTGAGTTTGATTGGGACAGCAAACTTAAGGAATGAGGAATGTCGAACGACGAATGTCGAATATCGATTTAATGAATTCTATCGATTTTAAATTCACTCACGATAAATAAACAGATAGAATCTGACGGAGCGAAGCGACCTCCACCATTCGTCATTCTGCATTCGACATTCGTCATTCCAGAGGTTCGTCACTATTCATTATCATTTCAATAAGTTCGGATGACTTTGCGACTTGCAGCAGGGGAAAAAGGGGGTTGCGCCGGTAGCAATCCAGGGTTTGGGCATGGACTTTTTCCGAGTAAGCAGCCGAACAGTCCTCTAACAGTACGGCTTTGAAATCGTGGCAGATGGCATCCATGACAGTGGTCAGGACGCAAAAGTGAGTGGAAATACCGCCGACCGCGCAAAGGGTAACGTTTCGTTCACGCAGCCAGAACACTAGTTCGGTTTGAAAAAAGGCTGAAAATCTGGGCTTGGGCAGCCATAAGTCATCCTGGGCCCGATCCAGTTCATCGATGACCTCAGCCCCCCGGGTACCGGTCAGCGAGTGGGGCTGCATGCGACTTTGAAAAATAAAATCATCGGGCTGAAAGGCATCGGTTGAGAAAACCACCGGCCACCCCTGATCCCGAAAATGCCGGCTCAAATAATTCAACGGTGCGATGGTTTTCCTGGCCAAGGGCGTAATGGGCAAATTTCGGGAATCTTCGAAATTATCTTTCACCATGTCGATAATGATCAAGGCCGGCTTATCTTGATGCTGCAATTTCAGTGATCATCCTTTGCATTTGATATAGATTGGTATTACAGCAAGACATAAAAAAAGTAGGCGACAAAGTCAAGACATGCCGGGGAGTTTTTTGTGGAGTGCGGCAACGCATATTGGCCCGGCCTGAATTTTTAGGCCGGGCCTTAAACATGCATCGGCCGGCAGGCTGCTTTGAGGTTGGAAAGGGGATCGGGCGCGGTTACCGGCTTAACATAGGGTTGATATCCAGGCAGGCTAGTTAGATCTCAACTCGCTGCCGGGGCGAAAACAACCTGAGCGGTTTCAGGCCCTGGTCTAGCTAAATTTGTTCCAACACATCAGCGGGGACATCAAACGTTTCAACCGGCGAAATACTTGTTTCACTGGGGATGGAATCAGCAAGCACAGTCTGAATTTGATCTAAAATCTGGCAGCCTTGGATACAAGTGGGTAAACTATCTCTGGTAACGCAATCTCGGCAAGGACTCTTTACGAGATAACCAATATCAAAATCGAAATTATGATTCTCACTCAGTCTTTGTTCCATTTTTTCCACCTCGTTTGCTCTGGTTTCGGTGTCATGATAGCCGAACAGTTATTACAGATTTCAGCTTTCCGGCCCTGCGCAGTGACCGTGTACCAACAATCTTGCTATATACCTATACAACTATCATGCCAACATTGTTTATTTAATTTTTCAGTCAATATTTCATATACTTATACATATTTCGACAAGCGGCAAAAAACGCTAATGACAATCTTCGTCTGGCTGGGCGTCAAAATATTGTCATCTGGATTTAAACTCCTCTTAGGTATATCGGTTGCGACCGTGCAGGAGTTTAGTTTTTTTTGGCCACCGGATAAAAATGAAAGTTGGGGCTTTATCCCGTATGGAATTTTGGAAACTCAATACACAGGGGGAGGTAGCAATGAGTGACACTAGGCTGAAAACGGACATTGCTGATCGCTATAAGCCGTTTTTGGAAGTTCTCCTGAAGGATCACCAGGAAAAGTTGCATTCAATCTATATCGTTGGCAGTGCCTTAACCCGGGACTATGCTCCGAAGATATCCGACATTAATTCCGTCGTCGTGCAGCATGAAATGGATCTTAAATTCCTGGAACGGCTGGCACCGCTGGGCAAAAAATTCGGCAAGAAAGGCATCGCAGCCCCATTGCTCATGACCCCGGCCTATATCAACAACTCACGGGATGTTTTTCCTATCGAATTTTTAAACATTAAACTGTTGCACCATACCGTATTCGGAGAAGATATCTTCGAAAACCTGGATATCGATCAATCGGATCTACGACAGCAGTGCGAACGGGAACTGAAAGCCAGACTCGTCGGCCTCAGGCAGGGATACATATCGGCCGCGGGCGATCAAAAGATACTGGCCAGGGGATTTTCAGAATCTTTTGCCGGCTATATGCCCTTATTCAAAGCAATTATTATGCTGCTGGGCCGGACTCCCCCGCAGAATAACCTGGAAATATTGTCGGTGCTGGCGGAGGCAACCGGAATCGGGATGGATGCCTACCAGCAGGTGATGGCTCTGAAAGGCCGGCAAACCAAACCAACTATCGATAAACTGAATCTGGTTTTCGAAGACTATTACCAGGCCATAGAGCAGTTGGGAGAGATGATCGATGCGCTTGAAATATAGACTGAAAGTCTTTTTGACAGTTTGGGTTTTGGTACTCAACGCAGCATCCGCGCTTTACGCCGTTGACATCCCGCGGCTGCCGCCGGCGCCCGTCGTCGACCTGGCCGGTATCATCGATAATTCTTTGGAAACCAAGATCAATCGATATTTGAGAGAACTTGAGCAAAAAACAACCGCCCAGGTCGCCATTCTGACAATAAAAAGCCTCGAGGGGCGGCCGCTGGAAGATTTTTCAATTTCCATTGCCCATGACAAGTGGAAACTTGGCCAAAAAGGCAAAGATAACGGCGCACTGGTATTGGTGTCCGTAAGCGATAGAAAATATAGAATCGAGGTTGGCTACGGACTGGAGGGTATATTACCGGACAGTCTGGTCGGTAGTATCGGCCGGCAATACCTGGTGCCTTATTTTAAAAAAGGCGACTATTCCAGTGGCATCTACGCAGCCGCCCTTATCATCGCCAACGAGATTGCCAATGACGCCGGGGTAAAAATTTCGGGGTTGCCGGAAATCAAAAAAACCCAAGCGCACAAAAGCCGGAAAAAATCATTCGGCCTCTTTGGCAAAATAATATCGCTGCTGATTTTTCTGGTCATTTTTTTCATTTTTATCAGAAACCCCAGGTCATTTCTGGCCTTGATGCTGCTGTCATCCATGGGCGGTCGACGCGGTCACTGGGGCGGATCCGGCGGCGGTTTCGGGGGCGGAGGCGGAGGATTCGGGGGCGGGGGCGGAGGATTCGGGGGCGGGGGCGGAGGATTCGGTGGCGGAGGCGCGTCGGGAGGATGGTAGAGGGAATGACGATTGACGAATGTCGAATGAAGAATTAAGGAATAGGATCTATTTTATATTGAATCAAATTCGAAAGGATTATGATAAATCCTCTCAATCTTCAAATTTCTAAAAAAAGGCGGAGCGAAGCGACTTCCATCATTCGTCATTCGTCATTCGCCATTCGACATTCCAGAGGATCGTCATTATTCATTAGTCATTCCAAAGCTCCGTCACTATTCATTTTATAGAGTGGACGCATAAACGTAAAAATTCTCATTATATCAGCATGATAAGATAAAATACTACTTGACTTTTTTTGATATAAGTACTACTAAAATCACTCCTTTTATAGGCCTAGTTCCCTAAAACT
>Ga0209149_1000123_pt1 | contig 32545 bp, 28 predicted proteins | sample WorMetTyACAVOLI2_FD_187423 | JGI IMG/M metagenome (GOLD analysis project Ga0209149, IMG submission 187423) | Marine gutless worms symbiont microbial communities from Max Planck institute for Marine Microbiology, Germany - Olavius algarvensis... ... | reverse complement strand
CCAGTTTTAGGGAACTAGGCCTATAAAAGGAGTGATTTTAGTAGTACTTATATCAAAAAAAGTCAAGTAGTATTTTATCTTATCATGCTGATATAATGAGAATTTTTACGTTTATGCGTCCACTCTTTAGTCATAGCAGTGCCAACATAGTCGATTTTGCTACAGCATAAATCTTGCGCAAACATGATATGATATCAAAAAATAGACACTAAGTCCCTAAATTATACCCTTTCCAATATTCACACAATTGCGGGACATACAAAGGTTCACAACCGACTTTTCAAACTAGGTTACTAGGATTGAAGTATCGATATGCATATCTGGATTAATTTGCCTATTGCAAGCATTGCCAAAATTGGTGTATGGTCCAGCAATCCCGTTTCCATACAATTGAATAGGGATGCCTCCTATTATCAATCGACAACCTTCATTCGTCGGCGTATCCTTTACCTACACCGCCCTGAAGAATAGAATATTCAGGGTGAGAATCAGCTCCGCGGCAAGCTGAAGATTGTATCTTGACCGTAGGTCCGGCGGATTAAATCAGTTGTTGAGGTGTCACTTAACACGCATGCTCGATACCGCAGAACGAATGGCCTTCACTTATTTTCAGGGTGCCCGGGGCAGTCATAACTGGGACCATACACTCAGGGTCTGCCGGTTGTGTGAACGCATTGGAGATGCCGAAGGGGCGGATATGAACGTATTGCTGGTGTCCGCCTACCTGCATGATATCGCCCGCAGCCATCAGGACAGCTCCCGGGGCGCTGTTTGTCATGCTGAAAAAGGGGCACAGTTGGCGGCACCCTTCGTAAAAAAATTGCCCCTGACGGCCGATCAGAAGGACAATATTCATGGAGCATTTTTTTAACCGATTCAGAGAAGAGAATGAAGGGAAGAGGTGAACGTTATGGCAATGAATGTGGTAGACAAGATTGACCACTTAGTATCTGTGCGACACGTGTTGATGAGCGTGTCCGACAAAACCGGGTTGGATAAATTCGTACCGGAGCTGATGGCCGTCAACCCGGATCTAAAAATTTTTTCCACCGGCGGCACATTTGCGAGGCTCAAGGAAATACTGGGCGCTTCGGCGGATGCCCATTTGACTCAAGTCTCCGAATACACCGGACAGCCGGAAACCCAGGGCGGGCTGGTCAAAACGCTGGATTTTAAAGTTTATCTAGGGCTGCTCACCGAGACCTACAATGAGGCGCATCAGGGAGATCTCAGCCGCACCGGCAGTGTGCCCATCGACATGGTGGTCGTGAATCTATATCCGTTTAAGGAGACCATCTCTAAACCGGATGTCACGGTTGAACAGGCCCGGGGCAACATCGATATCGGGGGGCCCTGCATGATCCGGGCATCAGCTAAAAATTTCATTCGGGTGGCACCGGTAGTGGATCCTTCCGATTATGAATTGATTGCGGCCGAGCTAAAAGCCAACGGCGGCGCCTTACCCCTGGAGATACGCTACCGCCTGGCGCAAAAGGCCTTTGATCATACCGCCGTCTATGACCGCACCATCGCCGATTTTCTCAGTGATAAGGCGTTTGCGGATGTAGCGGGTTGCTATCATTAAAGGTTCAGAGGTTCAAGGTTTAGAGGTTCAGAGGTTCAAAGTTCAGAGGTTCAGGGGTTCAGGGTTCAAGGGTTCAGAGGTTCAGGCGTTCAAGGTTCTCAGCCCCCCGCTGGCCTGAAAAGTTCACCCGCCGCCGGAGGGCGGCCAGTTAAATCGAGAAAGAAAATCTTAAAAGCAAATATCGAATCCTCCTCCGGCGGACTGTAAGTATCGAATCACGAATGTCGAAGGAATGTATTCTGTCTATTTTTAATTAAATGACTGAGCAAAGCGAATCCACCCTTCGACATTCGACATTCGACATTCGATATTCGATATTCGATATTCTGCGGTTCGCCTTTGCTGCCGTTTCACCCCATGGGGTAGGGCGAATAATCAGGAAATTGATCATTTTCTCAAATAGGGTTTATCGGTTGCAACCTCTGAACCCTGAACCTTGAACCTTCATATAAAGGAGACTCGACATGGCCGAAGATCTCAAAAAAATGTACCGAACGATCATGGATGATCATTTTCCGCCCAAAATGGAGATCAGCTTTGTAGACGATAACAATCGGCAAACCCTGTTTTACGAAAAAGTTACCTGGACGATTGACAATGTTCAAAAAGGACTGCGCTACGGTGAGAATCCTGGGCAGGAAGCGGCGCTTTACCGCATGGTTAACGGAAATCTGGTTTTAGGGGAAACCCGTACCATCCAGCCGGGGCAATACCTGGCCTCCGATATCGAACTGCTGCAGTCCGGCAAACACCCCGGCAAAACAAACCTGACTGATGCCGACAACTCGCTGAATATTTTACGATACTTCGTCGATAAACCGGGCGCGGTGATTGTCAAACACAACAACCCCTGCGGGGTGGCGCTGTCCGACAGCCTGGAGGATGCATATCGGAAGGCCAACATGGCCGATCGGGTGGCGGCGTTCGGTGGCTGTATCGCCCTGAATCGAGCGGTGGATAAAGCTACTGCCGAAGCGATTGTTCAGCAGTACGCAGAAGTCGTGGTCGCACCGGATTTTGAAGACGGGGTCATGGAAATTTTCAGTGCCAAGAAAAATCTGCGGATCGTTAAAATCGGCAACATCGAGCGGCTGCAGTCGTTTGTGGGTCAGCGCAGTGTTGAATTTAAAAGCCTGATCGACGGAGGAATCATCACCCAATGGTCGTTTGTGCCGACCAGCCGCAGCCGGCAGGATCTCAAGCTGGCCGAATGTGAATACAAGGACGAACTTTATAAAATAAACCGCGAGCCTTCCGATCAGGAGTACGAGGATATGCTGTTTGGCTGGCTGGTCGAGTCCGGGATTACCTCCAATTCCGTAATCTATGTCAAAGACCTGGTAACGGTAGGCATCGGCACCGGTGAACAGGACCGGGTCGGTGTGGCTGAGATTGCCCGGGACAAGGCTTACCGTAAACTTGCCGATCGCTATTGCTTCGAAAGCCTGGGAGTACCTTATAATGAATTGACCGATGCCGATAAAAAAGCGGAGTTCGATGAGAGGGTGGCCCGGGAAAAAGGCGGGTTGAGCGGGGCCGCCATGGTCAGCGACGCTTTTTTTCCATTCCGCGACGGCGTGGATGTCGGCCTGCGGGAAGGCGTCACCGCCGTGATTCAACCGGGGGGCTCCGGCAACGACTATCAGTCCATCGAAGCCTGCAATGAAGCCGGCGCGACCATGGTTTATACAGGCCAGCGCAGTTTTAAGCACTAGTTCAGGGAATTGTGATCTTGCCAGGAATTATCCCGAAACGCATGATTCCACATTGGAATGACGAATGTCGAATGTCGAATGACGAATGGTGGAATCGCTTCGCTCAGTCTTTTTAAACAGGTAGAATACATTATTCGATGTTCGATATTCGATATTCGCTTTTTCATAGTTTCTTTTTCGATTTGACCGGCAGTTTATTTGACCGGCGGCTGCCCTCAAACCTAAAACTTTTATCTTTTTATTCCTTGCACTACACGACGCACTTTCATACATCTGACAATAATTTTTTAACTTGTTTTATGTACAGTACATATTATAGTATATGTACATGACGTTTTCGTGGGCATATTGAAAGGAGGTGGAAAGATGCGTCCCATATCGTTGACAGCTTTAAGGAGCAATCTGTTTAAAATTGTAGATAGTGTTATTGAAACCGGCAATCCGGTGGAACTGGAACGTAAAGGACACCGCTTAAAAATCGTAATCGAAGGGAAAAAGAGCAAATTGGAGAATCTCAAACCCCATGATTGTATTGTCGGAAATCCGGATGAACTGATAGATTTGAAGGTTGCAGAATGGCACGAAATAGAGAAACTATAGTATATCTGGATACCCACGTTGTTGTTTGGCTCTATGCCGGTCTATTGGATAAGGTCACGGATGCAGCGAAGAGAGCAATTGACGAATCTGACCTGTTTGTTTCTCAAATGGCACGGCTGGAGCTGCAATATCTATTTGAAATCGGTCGATTGAAGGTTAGGGCTGATACCATCATAAGAAGCCTATCCGAATCTATCGGTCTAAAATTATCTGAGATTGCATTCGATCAAATAATTGGAGAGGCGCTGAAACTGAGCTGGACAAGAGATGTGTTCGATCGCCTGCTGGTGGCTGAAGCTAAAACCCAGAGACGTGGTTTTATTTCGGCAGACAATCATATTCAGTCCAATTATAAACAAACCATCTGGTAGCCGTTAGCTTATGGCCATGATTTGAAGATTAATAGAGCATTGGTTGGGATTAGATCAATGGAGCTAAAAAAAACCGATCCAGAGATATACTCACTGGTTGGGCAAGAGGATCTGCGGCAGCAGGAAACCATCAACCTGATTGCCAGTGAAAACTATGTGAGTGCCCCCGTTCTTGAAGCGACCGCATCCGCTTTGACGAATAAATACAGCGAAGGCTACCCTCAGCAGCGATACTACCAGGGCAATGCCATCGTCGATGCCATCGAGAGCCTTGCCATTGAGCGTGCCAAAAAGCTGTTTGGTGCCGAACATGCCAATGTGCAGCCTTACTCGGGCAGCCCGGCCAATGGTGCCGTTTATATGGCCTTCCTGGAGCCGGGCGATACGTTTATCGGATTCGACCTCTCCTGCGGCGGGCATCTGACCCACGGCCATCCGATTAACTTTTCCGGCAAAATTTATAACGCCGTCAATTACAGCGTCAATAAAGATACCGAAAGAATCGATATGGACGATGTCCGCAGGCTGGCCTTGAAACACGAACCCAAAATGATCATATCCGGTCTGACGGCGTATCCGCGCAAAATCGATTTTGCGGCATTTCAGAGTATTGCGGCAGACAGCGGTGCCATCCATTTTGCGGATATCAGCCATATCTCCGGTTTGATTGCCGGCGGCATGCATCCCAGCCCTTTGCCGTTTTGCGATGCCGCCATGACAACAACCCACAAAACGCTGCGGGGGCCGCGCGGCGCCATTATACTTTGCAAAAACAAATATGCGAAGCAAATCGACCGGGCCGTTTTTCCCGGAACCCAGGGCGGCCCTCATGATCATGTCACGGCGGCCAAGGCGGTCGCATTAAAAGAAGCCCTGGCGGAAGATTTCAAGGTCCATGCCGAAACTATCGTGGCCAATGCCAGGGCTCTGGCTGGGGAGTTAAAAGACCGGGGCATCAAGCTGGTTACGGACGGAACCGACAATCACCTGATACTGATCAATTTGCTGCCCTTCGGCATCGGTTTGGGGAAAATCGCTGCGATTGCACTGGAAAGCGCGGGCATTGTCAGCAACGCCAACACGGTGCCCTATGATCCCAGTACGCCGTTTAAACCCTCAGGCATCAGGATCGGTACGCCGGCTGTTACCACCCGCGGCATGAAGGCAATGGAAATGGCAAAAATCGGCAGCTGGATCGCCGCCATCGTTAAGGAGCCGGCTAACAGGGATCTGCAGGGGCGCATCAGAAAAGAAGTCGATCAGCTGTGTCGGGATTTTCCGATCCAGCCGGGACGGGGTGGGAATTGACAATTTTGGATTTTAGAATTTGGATTTTGGATTGAAGGAATCGCTGCGCTCTATCCATCAATAAAATAGACAGAATTCATTAAATCTGAAATCCGATATCCAAAATCTAAAATTTGCCCTTTATTTTGCAGGGTCATCCAATCTTAAATTTCCAATTATCGCCCGTCCGGGCTATGGCTTAGATTGATCGACCCGGCAGGCCGTCAGTTTGAAGGGTGCAATCTTGGAATAGGGGTCAAGCTCATCGCGGGTGAGTCGATTGACGGGGGCCTCGCTGTAATGAAATGGCATAAAAAGCTCGCCGGGCAAGACTTCATCACTGACTTTTAAAAATGTATCGATTTCCCCCTGACGCGAAACAATGGTCACAGATTGCCCGTCTTTAAGCCCCAGTTTCGCCGCATCCTCCGGGTGCATCAGCACATAAGATCGATTGGCAAAATCCGTCAGTGCTTTATTGCGCCTGGACATGGTGCTGGTATGGTACTGGTATAGGATGCGGCCGGTGTTCAGCAAAAATGGATATTCGACTGTCGGTTTTTCGGATTGAGGGACATAGTCGACGGGATTGAGGATCGCTTTGCCGCTGGGCGTATTGAATCTGTCCAGAAACAGGGTGGCGGTTCCCGGATGATCTTTTGTCGGACAGGGCCATTGGATGCCTTCCCCTTCGATTCTGTCAAAGGAGATACCGGCCAATATCGGCGCCACCGCGGCAATCTCATCGAATATCGCCGCTTCGTCCGGGTAGTGTGGCATCGGACGGCCCATTCGTTTGGCGACCTCACACAGGATTTCCCAGTCCTGACGGGCCATTCCGGGCGGATCAACGGCTTTGCGGACCCGCGCCACCCGGCGATCACTGTTGACGAAGGTGCCATTTTTTTCGGCGAAAGCAACTCCCGGCACGACAACATCGGCCAAGGCGGTGGTTTCGGTCGGGAAAATATCCTGCACCACCAGAAATTCCAGTCTTTCAAGGGCTTCACGGGTATGATGCTGGTTGGGGTCGGTCAACATCGGATTTTCACCCATGATATACATACCCTTGATTTCTCCCGCGTGGGCGGCCTGCATGATTTCGACGGTGGTCAGACCGATGTCGGCGGATAGCGATTCATAGGGAAAATTCCAGATTGCCGCCGCCTTGCGGCGATTTTCGTCGTCCGAGATCGGAATGTAACCCGGATAAATGCGCGGCGAACATCCCACATCCGAGGCACCCTGGACATTGTTTTGGCCCCGGGGCGGATTCAACCCGACACCTACTTTACCTATCTGTCCGGTGATCAGGCACATATTGATCAAGGCAAACACGGTGTGGGTTCCGGTAACCTGCTGGCTGATCCCCATGCCGGTGGCAATCAGCGCCCGCTGAGCCCGGGCGTAAATTCTGGCTGCCGCCACTATTAGGTTTGGATCGACTCCGGTGATTTCCGAGACATCTTCAGGCGGATAGTTCGATACGACCTTTTCAAGCGCTTCGAAAGCCTGCCAGCCGCCCTCGATGCGATTGATGATGAAATCCTTGTCGATCAAATTTTCTTTGACGATGACATGCATGAGGCCGTTGAGCAGTGCGACATCCGTCCCCAACCGGGGCTGCAGCCAGACATCCGCGAATTTCACCAGCGGCGTCCATTTGGGATCGATGACGATCAACCGGGCTCCCCGGGCAATGCCGCTTTTGACGAAGGTGGCCGTCACCGGGTGGGTTTCGATCATGTTGTTGCCGATGACCAGAATGCAATCGGCCGTCTCATAATCCTCGATCGAATTTGAACCGGCGCCATCGCCCAAAGACCGCAGCATGGCCGTGACTGTCGAGGCATGACAGAGCCGGGTGCAGTAATCCACATTGTTGGTTCCAAAGGCGGTGCGAATGATTTTCTGGAAAATGTAATTGTCTTCATTGGTGCACTTGGCCGATGCATAGCCGGCCAGGGCATCACTGCCGTATTTTTGCTTGAGGGCCGTAAATTGTGCGGCAATCAAATCCAGAACCTCGTCCCAGCCGGCTTCCACGAACCGGCCGTTTTTCTTGATCAATGGTTGCGTCAACCGATCCCGGCTGGCCACAAACTCATAGCCAAAGCGGCCCTTGACGCAAAGCCTCCCATTATTGGGCTTTACGCCTTCCAGGCCGTTGACCCTTACAATACGATTGTTTTTAACGGCCAGATTCATTTGGCAGCCAACACCGCAATAAGGACAAATGGTTTGGACGTTTTTATCCACCCTGTTCGTTTCGAGGATATTGCGGTTGGGTTTTTCAACGATCGCGCCGGTGGGGCAAAGCTGAATGCACTCACCGCAGCCATCGCATTCCGATTGCCCCCAAATACCGAAACCGCCGACAATATAGGAAGCGATGCCGCGATTGGTGAAAGACAGCACGTTTTTGCCTTGCACCTCGTCGCAGGCCTTGATACAGCGAAAGCATTTGATACATTTGGATGCGTCATAGGTGAGCACCGGTGAGCTATCGTCCATCGGATACCCGATAGACTGCCAGAGGGAGGGAAACTGCCTTGCGCCCGGATCTTCCAGTCCGTATCGGGCCACAAGCGCCTTGAATTCGTCTTCATAGCTTAAATCGCTGTCTTCATTGTGTTCGGACAACAGATAATCCAGTAAATAGCGGCGGGTATCTTCCAATTCATCATCGAAAGCCGTCACCTCCATCCCGTCTGTTACCGTCACGGTGCAGGCGGCGATCAGCCCTTTCATCCCCTTAATCTTGGTGATGCACAGACGGCAGGCCCCGGTCGGCGTCAGTTTGCGGTGATAGCAGAGACTGGGAATCGGAATATTATGCTGCCGCGCTACCTCCAGCAGATTATCCCCACCGGCGGCGCTGATTGTTTTTCCATCGATTATGATTTTAATGGTGGCCATAATGTCTGTTTATTGAGCCGGCAATCTCTCAATTTAGTTTATTAAATTTACGTTATGCATTGTTTCGATTTTAAAGCCTAATTTTGGATTTTAGATTTCGGATTTTGGATTGGCGGTATCGCTTCGCTCTGTCTGTTAAATAAAATGGATAGGATTCCTTAAATCCGCAATCCGCAATCCAAAATCTAAGCCTAGTTTGCCATCGATGCCGAAATTTGCCTCCAGCGGAATTTGATTCAGGCAGCGGTGATATTTAATTAGGTTGTTCCAGTTCTTTGCGAAAATGCCGCACAGCGCTTTTAATCGGCAATACCGGGGATTGACCCAGGGGACACAATGATGTGGCGGCCATTATTTCAGACTGATTGAGCAATGCGTCAATGTCGGCCTTCACGTTGAGTCCGCCCGCCATAATTTTTTCCAGCAGCATAATCAGCTGCCGGGTGCCTACCCGGCACGGGACGCACTTGCCGCATGACTCGTGCGCAAAAAAGCGCAGAATCGAGTGCAGCATTGCGGGGATGGACTTATCTTCGTCCATCACGATAACCGCACCGGAACCCAGCACGGCGTTCTTTTGCTGCAGGGAGTCAAAGTCCATGCTGATATTTAAAAATGATTCCGGTACAAACGTTCCCGCCGCGCCGCCGATCAGGGCGGCCTTAAACTTTTTGCCGGCCTTTATGCCGCCGGCCAGACTGAAGATCAGCTCCATTAGACTGGTACCCATTGCAACCTCGAAGTATCCCGGGTTTTTAACATCGCCGCTGATAGAGAATATCTTCGTGCCGGGCGACTTATCTGTGCCGATACTCTTATACCAATCGGCACCATTGAGGATGATCGCGGGAATATGGGCTAATGTTTCGACATTGTTAATCAACGTGGGCATATCGAATAGCCCCTTTTCGGCCGGAAACGGCGGCTTGATTCGCGGGTAGCCTCTTTTGCCCTCGAGGGATTCCAGCAGGGTAAATTCTTCGCCGCAGAGATACGAACCACCGCCCAACTTGATTTCAATGCTTAGTGAATAGCCGCGACCCAGAATATCGTCTCCCAGAAACCCGTGTTCCGCCGCGGTTTCAAGCGCTTTGCCGATCATGTCCACGGATTGATGATACTCACCGCGAATGTAAATGTAGCCCTTCTCGGCGCCGACGGCATAGGCCGCGATAATCATGCCTTCAACCAGCAGATGCGGATCCTGCTCCATGATGATGCGATCTTTGAAGGTACCGGGTTCCCCTTCATCCGCATTGCAAACGATATAGCGCATGCATTCGAGGAGAATACAGGAGGCTTCGCTGGTAAATTTTTTTTTCATTCCCGTTGAAAACCCGGCCCCGCCCCGGCCCCGCAAGCCGGATTGAATCAATTGGTAGATGATCTTATCCGGCGGCATTTGCAAGGCCTGTTTCAATCCTTGATACCCTCCGGCGGCGATGTAATCATCAATATCTGCGGGATCGATGCGGCCCGCGTTTTTCAATGCGATGCGATGTTCCGACATTACCCTTTAGTTCCCCCTGTCGAATTGCCGGTAGTGCGATGGTCCTGCAAAATGGCTTCAATCTTTTTCGGGTTCAGATTGCCATAATACCGCTCATCGATTGACATGCCCGGGGCCGAATCACATTGACCCAGGCATTCGGATGTCTCCAGCGTGAACACACCATCGGCCGTCGTCGCACCGACATCGATACCCAGAAATTGGCTTAATTTCGCCATAATGGCATCCGCCTCCGCCATCTGGCAGACCGGCGAATTGCAAACCCTGACGATATGTTTGCCGCGGGGTCTCAAGCTGAACATGGTGTAATAGCTCACCACCCCGTACACCGCGCTGGAGGGCACGTTTAAATATTCGGCAATCAAGGCCAGATCATCTTTCGACAGATAATGATGCGGGTTGTCGTTTTGGAATTCGTGCAGGATAAGAAGCAGGTTTTCCATGTGGGGAGGATATCTATGAAGAATGGCTCTTTTATCCATGGCTGGCCGTAAACGTCAGAGAAACATGATCGAAACAGAAAACAAAGAGCAATTATGAAACGGTTTTATGTGCTGCCGGATTGGGATGTGGATTTTGCAGCAGTCCGGGACATGAATAGCTCAAGTTGCGGAATTGACAACGATTTTAATATCAGAGGCAGGATCGGTAGTCAAGGTTCGAATTTGTCAAGGCCGGTATTCAGCGGCTGAAAAATTTGCGGTTAAACATGCCATATGATATTTTTATTGATGTGATCTAATTTGATGGCAGTTTTAATCGCTTTTATACGGTTTCAGATTAAATTTATAATCTTTTACTCAATCTTCAATTCTCCGAACTGGCGGGATCACCGCCACGCGGCGACCGGCCTGTCCGGGTTAGGATTTGCGATTATGGATCAAGCAGCATCGGAAACGCCGGATTTGGCCGGAATAGACATTTACCAGAGAATTCAGGCCAACATTCAAACGGTGATGAAAGGCCAGTCAGCAGCCATCCGGAAACTGCTGGCCGCGTTTGCCGGCGGGGGCCACGTCCTGTTGCAGGACTATCCGGGCACCGGCAAAACCACCATGGCCAAAGCACTGGCGCTGTCGATCAACGCCGATTTTAAGCGCATCCAGTTTACGCCGGATCTTTTGCCGTCGGACATCATCGGTATTTCGGTTTTCAATCAACGAGATCAATCGTTTCATTTTCACCAGGGTCCCATATTTGCCAATATTGTCCTGGCCGATGAAATTAACCGTGCATCGCCCCGCACCCAATCCGCGTTGTTGGAGGCTATGGCCGAGTCTCAGGTCAGCGTCGACGGCGATCTGAGGAAGTTGAAGGATCTTTTTTTTGTTATTGCCACCCAGAATCCGGTCGAATCACGCGGGACCTACCCGCTGCCCGAAGCCCAGATGGATCGCTTCGCCCTTCAATTCAGCCTCGGATACATATCACCGGAAGAGGAGGTGGCGGTCCTTTCGGATCAGGCCCACGCGCATCCGATTGATGTGATCAAACCCTGCGTTTCCATGCACGAGGTGACCCGCATAAAGCAGCAGGTCAACCAGGTCCGGATCAGCGCCGAAATTAAGCGCTATCTGGTGGATATCGTCCACGCCACCCGGTCTGCACCCGGTGTTCAGCTGGGAGCCAGCCCAAGGGCGTCGCTCACGCTGATGAACATTGCCCGGGCGCTGGCCCTGTTCGACGGCAAGGATTTCGTCGTGCCGGAAAACATCCAGGAGGTGGCCGAAACGGTCATTGCACATCGGATCGTGATGGACCCTCAGACGCGATTTTCCGGCAAGACCGCCGGAAATGTCGTCGAAGAAATACTGGAATCCGTGGCAGTACCGGCCTAGGGCGGAATACCAAAACTTTTGGATAAAAATGATTATCAAAATCTGTTTTCGCAATCCACAGCATCTTCATCTTTGTATGTTTCGGATTTTAGATTTCGGATTTTGGATTGAGGGTATCGCTTCAGGCTTGGGGCTTCGCTCTTCGAGTTACGACCCCACAGGTCGCCTTCGGCTATGACCTGACAGGTTGCTCTGTCCACTTTAAAGAATAGGTAGAACATCTTCATTCTAAAATCCGCGATCCAAGATCTATAATATATTGACTAGGTAGAATACCTTAAATCCAAAATCCGAAATCCAAAATCAAAAATGAAATATGTGCTCTATCATCTTTTCCGACTTATTTATGGTTTTAAACTATGGCGCGCCAAACGGTTCACGCCGATGGGACAGGCGCTGCTAATTGGCCTGACAGCGTCGGCCATTGTCGGATTAGATACCAAGCAGACCATGGCCTACCAGGTCTTTACTCTGCTTTTGTCGGTGTTGTTGATAGAACTGGCCGGCAGTCTGTTCTTCCGCTGCTGCTTGAGCATCAAGCGGATGCTGCCGCGGTTTGGTACGGCCGGCGAGCCATTGGAATACCGACTCGAAATTCACAATCAGACCGACAAAATTCAACGGGGCCTGGTGCTGTTCGAAGACTTGAGATTTGCCTGGCCAAGTTATCAGGAATATAGCGAAGCATCCGAACCCGATGAACACAAACGCAATCCGGTTGATCGAACTTTGGGTTACTATCGGTGGCAGTGGCTATTATCCACAAAGCACCCGGCAACCGCTGACGCGGTGCGCCTGCCATCATTGCAGCCCGGAAGCGACAACCGGCTGACTGCCAGAATTGTACCGTCACGACGCGGAATTCTGCGGTTCAGCGGTATTATCATTGCGCGTCCCGGTCCCCTGGGGCTTATCAATGCGCTGCAGACTGTCGCCCTGCCTGAATCCGTGGTGATATTGCCGAGACGTTACGATCTGCCGCCTGTTGAACTGCCTGGAACCCGGCGATACCAATCCGGTGGGGTAGCGTTGGCCTCATCGGTGGGGGATTCCGAAGAATTCGTGGCTTTGCGCGATTACCGTCCCGGAGATCCGCTGCGCAAAATTCATTGGAAGAGCTGGGCTAAAATCGGCAAACCGGTCATAAAGGAATTCCAGGATGAGTTTTTTGTCCGGCATGCATTGATTTTGGATACTTTCCAGACCGGCGGCAATTTCCGCATTTTGGAGGAAGCCGTATCCATCGCCGCATCGCTTGCCTGTCAGATACAGACCCAGGAATCCTTGCTGGATCTGATGTTTGTCGGGACTGAAGCCTATTGTTTTACAGCCGGAAGGGGACTGGCCGGTACCGATAAATTGCTTGAAGTTTTGGCCGGCGTTGACGCATGCCGGGACAAGAAATTTAATTACCTGGTACCGGTAGTTGTCAATCGCGCCTCCGAAATGAGCAGCTGCATATGCATATTGCTCGCCTGGGATGAAGAAAGAAAAGCGATGGTTGGACATCTGAGGTCTTTGAATATCGCAACCCTCGTTCTGGTGATTACGGATGTCGCAGAAAACCGCCGCGATCTTGATCCAGGACCAATGGCGGACAGGCCTCACCACTTTCACTTGCTTGCGATTCAGGACATACAGCAGGAGCTGATGCAGATATGAAAACACCTGTGCTGCTTCTCGGCGCCGCATTGATATTCTGGGGCTGGCAATCAGACCAATGGGTATGGGCCGCGCTGATGGCCGGTATCCTGGAAGGTTCACGCTTAATCCACTATCGATGGGAGCTATCCGTTGCCGATTTCAGGCGGATCTCGGACTTGTGCGTGATCCTGTTTTTAATTTTGCTGATTTATTATTTAATGGCAGACAGATCGGTCACCTTAATTGTCGATCTTATTCAGTGGCTTCCGGTCGTTTTCCTGCCGCTTATGATTGCTCAAGAATATTCCACCAGTGATCGGGTCGATATTCGTGCGCTGTTTATGTTCCTGCGACGCAAGGGGAAAATTGGGCACGTCCAGTCGTCGCTTATTAATTTAACCTATCCCTATTTTGCCGTTTGCATATTGGCGGCCAGTGCGGCCAATGTCCGGGGCAGCTCATTTTATCCGGCCTTGTTTGTGTTATGCGGGCTGGCGCTCTGGACCATGCGCTCCAAACGATTTTCCCCGATCTGGTGGATTTGTCTGATAGTGCTGGCCGGCGGCCTTGGTCTGATAGGCCATACCGGCCTGCATCGTCTGCAGCTTGTTTTGGAAGAGAAAGGGCTGGAATGGGCCAGCGACTTCAGCCGACAAGACTCAGACCCCTTCAGGAACCATACCGCAATTGGTGAAGTCGGATCATTGAAACCCTCCGGCCGGATCGTCTGCCGGGTAAAACCTGACGGTCAGCAGGACCTTGCAATGCTTTTGAGAGAGAGTGCCTACGACCGATTCCTATCACCGCTATGGGTGGCGGTGGATCCCAGAACAGCGGTCGTGCCATCGGACAGTAATTCAACGTCCTGGCGATTAAAAAATGAACCGACCAACAGCCGGGCGATTACCGTATTCACCCATCACGACCAGGGTCAGGGCCTGCTAAAATTGCCGGACGGCGCTTTCCGAATCAATTCCCAGGCCTTGGCAAGCATGGAAAAAAATCGGTTCGGTACCGTTAAGGTGGAAGGGGACACCGAATTTGTTGCCTACCAGGTAGCCTATGATGAAGGGGTTGCCGGTGAAGACCCGCCCGGGGAGTTTGATCTGCAAGTGCCGTTCAGGGAAAGGCCGGTGCTCGACGATATTGTCGACCGGCTAAAGCTCGGTGGTGAGCCGCCGCGCAAAATTCTAAAAGAGACTCAATCTTTTTTTCGGAATAACTTCCAATACTCTCTCAAGCTGTCAGGCCCGAAAAATAAGAATAACGCGCTGGCTCATTTTCTGATGCAGAGCCGTGCGGGACACTGTGAATATTTTGCAACGGCGACCGTATTGCTGCTGCGTGCCGCCGGCCTGCCGGCCCGCTATGCCAGGGGCTACTCGGTCCATGAATTCAGTAAACTGGAGCAACGGTATCTCGTGCGCGACCGCCATGCCCATGCCTGGGCGCTGGTATACCTTGACGGGGCCTGGCATGATGTCGATACGACCCCCGGCTCGTGGGTCGAGACCGAAAACGCCGCTGCTTCCGGATGGCAGTTCATCAGCGATCTATGGTCCTGGGGCGGATTCAATTTGTCACAAGCAATGCGTTGGGCCAGACAACGCATGAGATTAAAGCTTTGGTTGTGGATCTTCCTGCCGCTGGTAATTTTTTCGGCAAGACGTTTTTTCTTCAGGAAGCGGCTGCGGCGCCCGGGTGTTAAAAAACTTGCGCCGGTCGGTGGCGTTCAAAAAGCGGCCGAATTGGAATCTGAGTTCTATTTAATCGAGAAGGCGTTGGTCCAGGCGGGCTTTGCGCGCCGGCCTTCAGAATCGATGGCCGATTGGGTAGCGAAACTGCCCCCAGATCAACTTGCCGCCCCCTTAGCCGAGAACCTTAAATCTCTTTTGGATCTTCACTACCGCCACCGGTTTGATCCTAGCGGTATCAGCGACGCTGATAGATCACAATTGGCCGTTGGAACCCGCCTGTGGCTGAGCGAGTATCGCAAATCTTAAGCGGGAAGACAGGCTTCTTATAATATGTTTTCTCGGAATCCAAACTATCAGCACTACCGAATGGGGTTATCACCTCCCGAAGTTCAAATGTATATAATGTCTTTTTGACGAAAAGTAGCGAGTCGGGCACGCTATTTGGCGAATGCGGGTGAAAAGTCCGCTTTTGAATTAATCCGTTAAACGACCGTCTCGATCTTGCCGTCCAGGTCCATGAGCAGGAGCCCGACTTCCATCTCGGGATATTTTTTGTTGACTTGACGGCGCAGCTCCTTAAGCGTATTAGTGTGAATCGCAGTCTCCTTCGCACGGTCCTTGACGAAGTCCTCACCCAGTATAAGTCTGTAAGCACCGCACTCCCGGTGATTCAATACAATCACCTTGTTGATCTTGTGCAGTTGGATGGCCAAATCGAGATGATCCCAGAAGGTTTGGTTCCAGGCCGGGTACTTTTCGGTAATCGCCCCCAGAGAAGCGCCTGCAAGGATAAAATGATCATATCTGTCCCTCAGCTCTTCAAACGACATGAAACGCTCGATTTCATCGAGTAGACGGTAATCCATGCAGCTCAGCAGCAAGGCCTCGATATCTGCCGCCGCGTATGTCTTGTCTCCGGGAAGTGCCAAGGAGAGGAGGCTCGCGCCGCGCCCGAGACCACAAATTTTCATAAATTGACGACGACCTATTTGAACTGTTTCGTTTGCAGCATCAGCCTTTTTTCATTATGCACCTCCGTTTAATTTCTGTAATTTTTTAAGTTAAATTATCCCTTATCTTCCCATGATCAATCAGGGATCATTGAGGTGTTAATAACAGACAAAAGGTATAAATTACTTTGCAAGGATGATGATGACGCGAAACGCATTGGAATTTCCATTTGGTATTTGAGTTTGCACTTGACCTCATGGCCTTTTTTTATATATTCGATTAACACCATCTTTGTTATTGATTCAATTCGCTTTGGATCGCCATTGTTTTCGTGCCGGTACAAGCAAGTATTCAGTGAAGGCATTTTCAATTATGCGCAGCCCTAATCGGCTTTCCCTATTCATCTTAATTTCCGTTGTCATCGCAGTCTTTTTTATTTACATCGACCGCTTTGGCGATCGCGGGAGGCGAATTGTCAGTCAACCGCGTGAAATTGTGCCCCGGGGTGATTTGGCGGACTTCGAAAATTCCACCATCAGCATTTTTAACGCTGCCGCGCCTTCGGTCGTTTACATATTTACCGAAAATGCTGAATCCGGCTTTTTCGGTCGCCGTGAAATCCGGCAGGGGGCTGGTTCCGGGTTTTTATGGGATGGCTATGGTCATGTTGTGACTAATTTTCATGTTATTCAAGGCGCCCAAAGTATCCAGGTTCGTCTCGACACCGGCGAAGCCCTTCGGGCCACTTACGTCGGCGGTTCACCGGATCATGATTTGGCGGTCGTTCGCCTGCGAAGCACGCCGGCGAGCATACGACCAATTCCAGTTGGGACTTCCACCGATCTATCAGTCGGCCAGGCGGTATTTGCCATTGGCAATCCTTTTGGATTGACCCGAACGCTGACAACCGGCGTGATCAGCGCCCTGGACAGAAGGCTGCCGACTGCCGCGGGGCGCGAAGTTGTCGGCGTCATTCAGACCGATGCGGCCATTAATGCCGGCAATTCAGGTGGGCCCCTCATCGACTCGGCCGGCCGCTTGATCGGGGTAAACACTGCCATCATTTCAGAATCGGGAAGCTTTGCGGGTATCGGCTTTGCCGTACCGGTTGATGTCGTCAACCGGGTGGTGCCCAAATTAATCACCAATGGCAAGGTGCCCCGGCCGGGCATTGGTATCATTGTTCTGGATGAAGAGGTGGCGGCTGGTCTAGGCGTGCTGGGCGTCGTTATCGATCGCATCGTGCCGGGATCCGAGGCTGAGCGCGTCGGACTGCAAGGCATCGATTACCGCAATCGCATTTTGGGCGATATTATCGTGGCGGCCGGCAATCAGGAAGTAAAGAATATTGATGACTTTATTCGAGCCCTGGACAATTATGCCATCGGACAATCGATTGTGCTCGATGTCCGGCGCGGCGACCAGATTCGTGCGCTGGAAGTCAAAATTATGGACATCTCGTAAATACTGGATGGAAGATCCGGATGATACTCTTTGGCAAGTCGACGATAGGCGCTCCTAATTTCGTCCTCAGTCCCACCGGATGAAATCCCGAGGATTGCAAAATAGCTTTTCGCCACGATAAATCTCTTCAGTATTTAGTAATGATTAGTACAAGCTTTTTACCAGTCCAATTTTGATACTAACAGAAAAACCTTACCCGGTTGCTATTTGAATTCGCTTCGTTTCAGATGATTTCGTCTTCCGTAATTTGATTTTCAGTATGCCTCTTTTAGATCTGGCTTCGACTTTATTTGGATCCACATCTGCGGGCAGTTCAATGGCTCTGCTGAAATACCTATACGATCTTTCGACGCGATAATAGGTCTCCTCCTTTTCTTTTTGTTCTTCTTTTTTTTGCCCTCTAATGGTTAGAATCCGACCATCCAATGAGATATCGAAGTCCTTGGCCTCAATTCCGGGAACTTCCGCCTTGATGGTGATATTCTTCTTTCCCTCACTAATGTCTATATTTGGGGCCCATTTGTCCCTCCTTAAGATAAATGATGAAGGCAAAAATTCCGGCTCGAAAAATTGCTCATACATATTTTCAACTTCATGCCCAAATTTCTTGGCTTGCTTATTTTTGTTCCTTTTCCACGGCAAGATTTCAAACATTTATACCACCTCCCTGATTAATAAAAATGTCGACCATAGTCAGTTATCATACTGTATTGTTTAAGCATCAGGCTAATACTATGTTCTATTCGAAAATGTTTGGCCGGTCGGCTGGTGCAATGGAAGGGAGGGGGATACGTTAAAATTTTCCACCTCCCATTATATTAGCCGGATTCAGCACTAAACAAACAAAAGGCGTATTAATGCAAGTAATATGGAGTCTCTTTGGAGGAATTGTCAGGAGCCGGAGTTTGGAAATTTAATCTAAGAAGATCATCCGGCTCCTTAATTCCTGCTAACCCGACGTTACGGTTATCTTTTTGGGTGTCGCTTTTTCAACCTTTGGCAGCGCCAGGCGCAGTACACCATCATTTAATTGGGCATCAATATTTTCCTGGTTGATTAACTCACCCAGGGTAAATTGTCGGTAATATCTGCCGGTCTCATACTCCACCAATATGTCGTCTTCGTTTGCATTCTCAACCGGAGCGATGTCCGCTGACAGGGTCAGAATGCTGTCACGAAGGTCGATCGTCAAATTATCTGCAATTACCCCTGGCATATCGGCCAGCAGGGTAATTTCTTTTTCCGTCTCAAATATATCAACGGCAGGTGTGAAAACCAATCCCGGCGTAGTTTGCTCGGCAGGGCTGGCCATCTCCTGCTTTTCTCGAACTTTGAGCTCTTTGCTTTGTGTATCAGCCATTGCTATGTCCTCCTTTTAAAAAATTATTCACGAACTTACCGAAATTTGTTTGGGCTTTGCGATTTCTGCTTTTGATACCGCGATTGACAAAACGCCGTTTTCCAGCTTGGCTTCCACCTTGTCGGTATTCACCTCGCCAGGGAGACCGACCATCCTGGAAAATGTGCCGGCCTCGCGTTCACGTCTGTGATACCGGGCACCCTCATCCTCGGCTGTGATTTTTCTTTCGCCGGAAATCGCCAGATTTTTTCCGGTGACCTGGATGTCGAGTTCATCACCTTTTACTCCCGGTAACTCGGCACGAACATAGTACTTGTCCTTGTCTTCAGTTAGATTGAGCAGCGGAAATACCCCGGCGGTGGCTCGTTGTTGCGGAGATTCGTCGAACACCCGGTCAAGCTGCCGTCTCATTCGATGTAACTCGTCCCACGGGCTTTTAACTCTAAAGGATGGGAAATTTAACAATCTGCGATAAATCATTTTGACACCTCCTTATTCTTTTCGGTTAATGGTTTCAAAAATTCGGTGATACCAACCTGTTTTCATGACTCTCATTTTAATTTGGATATATGATAAAAACAAATTAATTGATGTCAAGACTAATAATGAAGAAAATTATTACATTACTAAAAAATTATATTGTATTAAGGTAATGAAAAGGGCCGGACTCTGAAAAATAAGCTGAGATGTGAATGAAAATGAAAATAATCAGGCAGATATGAAATTGTTAGCTGATTTATCAGATCATTTTGATGAAGGTGAAAAATTATTAGTGGAATCAAAAAGATAAAGGGTGTCGTCTACCAGATCGTAATCAAACTGGAGTCGGTGATTGTCATTTATCAAAATGTGTTTGATGATCTTGCGAAGTTCCTTGAGAAAAGAAAAATACTTGAGAAGTTTCAATTCGATTGAGTCTAAATTGCCAACACCTTCGAACACACCTCCAGCGTATGATCGATATTTTCGGATGAAATGTGGTAATGGGTCACAGCCCTGATGCGACCGACACCTACCGGCAGCATGCGGGCACCTTGATCATCCAGCATCCTTACCAACTGTTCGGCGGTCATATCATCGCGCACTACCTCAAAAAAAACGATGTTGGACTTAATCCGCGCTAAATCTATCGCCAAACCGGGCATTTCGGCCAGGCCTTCAGCCAGTTTGCGGGCATTGACGTGATCCTCTGTCAGGCGGTCCACCATGTCATTGAGGGCCACAATTCCGGCGGCCGCCAGCACACCGGCTTGCCGCATGCCGCCCCCGACAACTTTACGCGCCCGCCGCGCGCGGTCAATAAACTCTCGGCTGCCGCAGACCACCGAACCCACCGGTGCTCCCAGTCCCTTGCTCAAGCAGAACGACAGCGAATCAGCTTCGGCGGCCAACTTGGCCGGTGCGACGTCCAGGGCCGCGGCGGCATTAAAAAAACGGGCTCCGTCCACATGCACCTTTAATCCGTGGCGCCGGGCAATATCACCAACCGCCTGCATATACGTGGTATCCAGGGGATAGCCGCTGCAAAGATTGTGAGTGTTCTCGAGCACGATCAGGCGAGTCTGTGGAAAGTGAACATTGTCGGCGCGAATGGCAGCCTCGATTTCGGGCAAGGGCAGGGTGCCGTCTGGTTGATTGGGGATTGTGCGCGGATGAATGCCGCCCACGGCCGCCGATCCGCCCTGCTCGAAGAAAAAAGTGTGGGAGAGGCTTCCCAGGATAATTTCCTCCCCGCGTCCGCAATGGGCCAGGAGGCTGACCAGATTGCCCATGGTGCCGCTGGCCACATACAGGGCGGCTTCTTTGCCCAGTCGTGCGGCCGCCATTTCTTCTAATTTGTTGACGGTCGGGTCTTCGCCAAAGACATCGTCACCGACATCTGCTTCGGCCATGGCCTTTGACATGGCGGGGGTTGGGCGGGTCATGGTATCGGATCTCAGGTCCACTATGCGCATGGGGGCTCCTTTGTGAATGTTGAATGACGAATGGCGAGTGACGAACGAAAAAAAATGACGAATGAACAATGACCAAATACAATGACGAATGACTAATGAATAATGACTAATGAAGGAAGTCGCTTTGCTCCATCGGTTTTTAGAAAATCGTCTTAATATGTATTTCTGTTTTCTAATGAATTAAACGCTTGAACAGCCCATACTGATAGCTGATATCTGTAGGCCCTGCAAGCTAAAATTTCGGCAATATAACCAACCTAAAGGTTGTTTTGACCTTGCAATCAGTTATTGAAGGCCTCGATCTTGGGGTGCTGGGGTACTGGATTACTGGAATATCGGGGTAATTGAAGGAGACCTCAAACCTGTAGCCATTAATCCAAAACTCCATCACTCCAATACTCCGATATTAAGAAAAAATAATGCAAAACCATGGATGACCTTATTTTGGGCATTAGATCCGAAAAATCTTGAATACTTATCTGCCGCTTTGTAAATTAACGGAACCGGATTTTCTTGACTAACGAATACAGATGGCGGTAAAAAGCTGAATATTTAGATGAACCAATTCGTGTAAATTCGGGTTGATTCGTGGCTTTTTTCAAAAATTTAAAATTGATGAATTCGTAAAAAGCCGAATTCATCAAGTGTTTGGTGTTTCGTGTTTGGTATTTAGTATGACATTTATCATTTCACATCAAGCAGTTATACCCCCAAACACGAAACACCAAATACTAAACACTCCCGCAAACAGGTCGTTTTTCGACTTTTTAAGAACCTGTCAAATTTGTTGAGGCATAATAATTAAATTTCGAAATATAATTTGGAGGGGCGATCATGTCGAAATTATTGTGGAAACCTTCGGAGGAACAAATCAGAAATTCCAATATGTACCGGTTTATGGGCATCGTCAATGAAGAATACGGGACCGATTTCAATGGATACGGTCAACTCTATGATTGGTCGATTGAAAATATTGCGGATTTCTGGGCAACCATGTGGGACTTTGCCGATATCATTGCCTCAAAGCCCTATGAGCAGGTGATTGATGATACTGCCAAAATGCCCGGTGCCAGCTGGTTTTCCGGAGCGCGTCTCAATTTTGCCGAAAATCTGCTGCGCTACCGCGACGACCGCGTGGCCCTGATTTTCAAGGGCGAAGCTCAGGAATCGACCCGGATGACCTATGCCGAACTCTATGATGAAGTGGCACGGTTGGCCCGGGCGATAGGAGATTCCGGGGTGGTCTCCGGCGACCGGGTGGTGGGCTTCATGCCGAACATGCCGGCTGCCATCATTGCCATGCTGGCGGCCACCAGTATCGGAGCGGCCTGGTCTTCGTGCTCACCGGACTTCGGCATCAAAGGGGTACTGGACCGGTTCGGACAAATCAAGCCCAAGGTTCTGTTTACCGCCAATGGATATTTTTTTAAGGGCAAAAAATTGGATTCCCTGGAGCGAATTGCCGACATTATCAAAAAACTGCCATCCATCGAAAAAGTGGTCGTGGTCCCCTATACCGAAGCCGAACCGGATATCAGCGCCCTGCCCAATGCCGTGCACTATGACGCGTTTAAATCCTCGCAATCCGGCCTTGAAATCGAATTCGAGCAGCTGCCATTTGAACACCCGCTGTATATCATGTATTCTTCGGGGACCACCGGCTTGCCCAAATGCATGGTCCAAAGTGCCGGGGGGATCCTGGTCCATCATTTAAAGGAACTCATTCTGCACACCGACTTGAAAAGGGAAGACACGATATTTTATTTCAGTACCTGCGGCTGGATGATGTGGAACTGGCTGACCAGTTCGCTGGCGGTCGGCGCTACACTGGTGCTCTTTGACGGCAACCCGTTTCACCCGCATCCCGGTGCCCTGTGGGAGATGGCCCAGGATGAGAAAATTACCGTTTTCGGTACCAGCGCCGGTTATATTGCCGCCCTGATCAATGCCGGGGTCGAACCCTCCAAAACATATGACCTGAGCCCCCTGCGGGCCGTGCTGTCCACCGGATCGCCCCTGTCCATCGAGGGATTCGAATATATTTACAACGAGGTCAAGGCGGATCTGCAGCTGGCCTCCATCGCCGGCGGCACGGACCTGAACGGCTGTTTCGCCCTTGGCAACCCCATGGGGCCGGTCTATGCCGGTGAGCTGCAATGCCGGGGCCTGGCCATGGATGTCAGGGGATTTGACGAAAGCGGCAAGGAACTGGTCAACGAAGAAGGTGAACTGGTTTGCTGCAAACCGTTTCCGTCCATGCCGATTTATTTCTGGGACGATCCGGACGGCCGCAAATATCACAGCGCCTATTTCGATGTGTATCCCAACATCTGGCGCCATGGCGACTTCGTGACCGTCACCGATCGCGGCGGCGTTGTCATGCTCGGCCGTTCGGATGCCACCTTGAACCCCGGTGGCGTTCGCATCGGCACCGCAGAGATTTACCGCCAGGTGGAACAGATGGATGAAATTGACGACAGCGTCGTGATTGGACAGTCCTGGGAAAATGATATCCGGGTTATTCTGTTTGTCCAGCTGGCCGCCGGCCAGGAACTCACCGAAGAGTTGAAAAACAAAATTAGGCAGACCATTCGCTCGAATGCCTCCCCCAGGCACGTACCGGCCAAAATATTGAGCGTACCGGCCGTGCCCTACACCCTGAACATGAAAAAAGTGGAGCTTGCGGTGAAAAAAATCGTCGAAGGCAAACCGGTACTCAACAAAGATGCGCTGAGCAACCCGGAGGCGCTTGACTATTATGCGGACTTGAAGGAGCTGCAGGAATAACTAAAGGTTCTGGGTTCAAGGTTCAGAGGTTCAAGGTTCAGAGGTTCTGGGCGGAAACGGTATTCGGTATTCGGCATTCGGCATTCGGCGAGCGGCATTCGGCATTAGGTATTCGGCATTTGGCGAACGGGTTTGCACAGAATTGAGTTGTAGGGTTTGGTCACCCGGGAATAAGTCGCACAGGCGGAATTCGCTTAATCCTTAAACCTTAAACCTTAAACCTTGAACCTTGAACCTCTGAACCTTGAACCCTTGAACCTCTGAACCCTGAACCTTTGAACCTCTGAACCTCCAGACAGAAAGGTGATCGATGACCCAATCATTTATTCTTAACCCGGTCGGCATTGTGCGCAATACCGGCGACCAGGCCTGGATCGAGGTTTTTGATGAATATGGCGATGGGCTGTCGGGGCTCGATGGATTCTCGCATATTTATGTGTTTTACTGGTTTGATCAAAATGACAGCCCTGAGAAACGCCGGACCTTGCAGGTGCATCCCCGTAAAGATCCCGATAACCCTCTAACCGGAGTCTTTGCCACCCACTCGCCGCGCAGACCCAATCTCATTGCAATGACACCGTGCAGAATCCGCGCGATTCGGGGAAATCGAATTGAGATCGATGAAATCGATGCCTACGACGGTTCACCTGTGATCGACATCAAATGCTATATACCGGACGCTGTGGCGGAGGCCGATGTGCGGCTTCCCGGGTGGGTGTGAAGAAAGTTGATGAACTCGTGAGTTGGTAAGTTCATACTTATGAAGGGTTTCAGGTGTCAGGTGTCAGGAAAAGTCTCCGGAGATGTTGCTACTTGCTCTGCCGGGCGCTTTGCAATGTAGCTTTCGTTAAGGCATTTTCTTCGACAATTGTTAATCATCCAGGTACCAGCGACCTCTTATGAAACTACACAAAAAAGAAGGTTTCAGGTGTCAGGTGTCAGGTGTCAGTAAATCGCTGGTGCGAAGGCGGCCAGCAGCCGTAGGACTTGTCTCCGTAACCTCTATTAAGTTGATTAGGTTGATTCGGTTGATTAACCAGTCAACTCAATCAACCAGTCAACTCAATCAACTGTGCGGAAATCGACCCTACGTTAGCACATGATCTTAGTTTCTTTTCTTTGATCAGACTGGCCGCTTTTTGGGCCAGAGGCCGCACTCTTATGAAACTACAACGTTTATTACAAAAATGTAGTTTCTGTTCTCCGATCAGACTGGCCGTTTTTGGGCCAGAGGCTGCCGCTCGTGTGAAACTTCAGGGAATGACTAATGAATAATGAATAATGACGAATGGCGGAATCGCTCCGCTCGGTCGATTTAAAATAGATAGAATACATTATTCGATGTTCGATGTTGGGCGTTCGATGTCCGACGTTCATTAGGTTCTTTTCTTTGATCAGACCGACTGTCCTTTAGCCGGAGGCCGCGCTCTTATGAAACTAAATCTACACTAGCCCCAAAACAGGGTATTAAAATCGTGCTCGTCGTCGTACTCGATACCGAGAGGCTCAAAAGCTTCGAGGACGAGCACGAGGACGAGGACGAGGACGAAATGGTAAATGAGTTCATAGGAAGTTGATATTGCATTGATCTGGCACAGTTTCTTATCTTAGATCAAACTTGTCGCTCGCAACCAACGGCTTGGCTGACACCTGACACCTGACACCTGAAACCTGAAACCATCTTTTTCTGACGACTCACTGATAGAATAAATGCCCCAAACTCCCAAACAAGCAAACTAGACAATGCTCACCACGCTAAACGGCCAGATCGAACGCATCACCTTTGCCAATGAGGAAAACGGCTTTACCATCGCCAGGGTAAAGGTGCGCGGCCGGCGGGATCTCGTGACGGTGGTGGGGACCTTGATGGCCCCCATGCCCGGTGAAATACTCGATATGAAGGGCGAGTGGTCCAGCCATCCTAAATTCGGCGAGCAGTTTAAGGTGGTGGAATATCGATCGAAAGTACCTGCCACCGTCTACGGTATTCGAAAATACCTGGGCTCCGGTCTGATCAAAGGACTTGGCCCGGTGATGGCCGGCCGCATCGTGGACCGGTTTGAAAAAAAAACCCTGGACATCATTGAAAACGATATCCAGCGACTGGCCGAAGTGGATGGTATCGGGAAAAAGCGCATCGCCATGATTGCCGGGGCCTGGGATGCGCAGCGGGAAATCCGGGATGTCATGCTGTTTTTGCAGAGCCATGGCGTCAGCTCCGGCTATGCCGCCAAAATCTTCAAGCAGTACGGCAAGGAAGCCATCGCAGTCGTCAAAGAAAATCCCTATCGCCTGGCAGCCGATATATTCGGCATCGGATTCGTGACCGCCGATCAGATTGCCGCCAAGCTCGGTATCGCCAAAAATGCCGGTATGCGCGTCGAAGCCGGCATCCTCTATGTGCTGTATAAATTGTCCGATGAGGGCAATGTCTACTTCCCCTATGAGCCTCTCATTTCAGAAAGTTGTCAGATTCTCGAAGTCGAGCGCGGGGCAGTCATTGCAGCCCTGGAAATACTGGCCCATGATCAGGTCATCGTGATGGAAGATATAAACGAAGGTCCGGATAATGGCCGGGAGAAAAATAAGGCAGTATTTCTGGCCAAATTTCACCTGTGCGAAACGAGTATTGCCCGTCGCATCAAAACCCTGGTCAGTTTTCCTAAATCCGTGCGGGATATCGATTCGGACAAAGCCATCGACTGGGTCCAGGGGCAGCTTGCCATCACGCTGGCCGAAAAGCAGATCGGGGCCGTGCGCTGTGCCGCCGAAAGCAAGGTTATGGTGATCACCGGCGGCCCCGGTACCGGCAAAACCACCATCATCAACGTGGTCTTAAAAATTTTCGCCCAGCTGAAAACCCGCATCCTGCTGGCCGCGCCCACCGGCAGAGCTGCCAAACGGATGAGTGAAACCACCGGATTCGAGGCCAAAACCATCCACCGGATGTTGGAGTTCAGCATGCAGAAAGGCGGCTTTCAGCGCAACGAGGACAGACCGCTCGACTGTGATGTGCTGATCGTCGATGAGACATCCATGATCGATACCATCCTGATGTATCACCTGCTGAAGGCCGTTCCGCCCCTGGCCACGTTCATCCTGGTCGGCGACGTGAATCAGCTGCCGTCGGTCGGGGCCGGCAATATCCTCAGGGACATCATCGCATCAAGCGCTGTACCGGTGGTGGCGCTGGATAAAATTTTCCGCCAGGCCCAAACCAGCCGGATTATCGTCAATGCCCACAAGATCAATGAAGGAATGGTGCCGTATCCGGATCGTGCCGATTCGCAGGATCCACACAATGATTTCTATTTTATCGAACAGGAGGACCCGGAAAAAATTCTCGGCATTATCCTGGAGTTGGTCAAAGTCCGCATTCCCCAGCGCTTTGGTTTAGACCCGGTTGACGAAATCCAGGTCCTGACACCGATGCACCGGGGCCTGGTCGGATCCGCCAATCTCAACCGGGAACTGCAGGCGGCGCTCAATCCCGGTGAAGGGGGCATCTCCCGGGGCGAGCGCACCCATCGGGTAAATGATAAAGTCATGCAGATTCGCAATAATTACGACCTGGAGGTCTTTAACGGCGATATCGGCCGTATCACCGCGATTTATTGGGAAGACAAAGAAGTCGCCATCGAATTTGACGGCCGTGAGGTGGTTTACGATTTCAGTGATCTGGATGAGATTGTGCCGGCTTATGCCGTATCCGTGCATAAATCCCAGGGCTCTGAATACGCGGCGGTGATTATTCCCATCGTCACCCAGCACTATATCCTGCTGCAGCGCAATCTTATCTACACGGCGGTCACCCGGGGCAAAAAACTGGTGGTTGTGGTCGGCAGCCGCAAGGCCATGGCTATCGGGGTTTCCAATAATAAAACCCTGAAGCGCTATACGCGCCTGCGGCATCGGCTATTGTAATTTCCTGAATATTCATGGGTTCAATTTAGGGATTTAGGGATTCAGGGATTTAGGGATTCAGGGATTTAGGGATTTAGGGATTCAGGGATTTAGGGATTTAGGGATTCAGGGATTTAGGGATTTAGGGATTTAGGGATTCAGGGATTCAGGGATTTAGGGATTCAGGGATTTAGGGATTTAGGGATTCAGGGATTTAGGGATTTAGGGATTCAGGGATTTAGGGATTTAGGGATTCAGGGATTCAGGGATTTAGGGATTCAGGGATTTAGGGATTTAGGGATTCAGGGATTTAGGGATTCAGGGATTCAGGGATTTAGGGATTTAGGGATTCAGGAATTGAAGGAATTCTGTCTTTTTTAATTTTCGATTTTATTCTTTAATCCTCGAATCCCTCAATTCCTAAATCCCCAACCCGGACATTGCCTGAAGTTTCACACGAGGTATTCGTTATCTGTTTTGAATCCGGTCGCAACCGGGGCGCAAGCGGCCTTTGGCCGGATATGGAAAAAAATGTTTCCAAAATTTAAGATAAATGAATTAATTTCGTTACTGGCGATTGTTTGCCTAACAATGTCAGCGACGATCTGTTATGGGCAGCCGGCGGCGTTTGTGGATCCCGATGATGATTTGATTGCCCGGGGCAAGGAAATCTTTTTTAATGAAACCTTTAACGGCAACGGCCGAACCTGCGGAACCTGTCATCGACTAGACAATAACTTCACCATCGATTCTGAATATATCGCCACGCTGCCGGCCGACGACCCGCTTTTCGTTGCCGAATACAACCCGGATTTAAAGCAGCATTTGGAAAGCCCACGTCTATTGCGGCAATTCGGCCTGGTGCTGGAAAATGCGAACGGCTTTGATGATCTCAGCCATCATTTTGTCCTGCGGGGCGTGCCCCATCTGCTGGGACTGCGGTTTTCGGTAGCTAGCGACCTGGGACCCCTTACCGGGTGGTCGGGAGACGGCGCACCCGGCGACGGTTCTTTGCGCGCTTTTGCTGCCGGGGCCATCGTTCAGCACTTTCCCCGGTCTTTGAACCGGATCCCCGGGATGGATTTCAGGCTTCCCACGGCCGCGGAGTTGGATGCCCTGGCGGCCTACCAATTGTCGCTTGGCAGGCAGGCGGAACTGCAATTGCCCCTGGCGTTGAAAAACAGCACAGCCGGGAGGGGACAGGAAATTTTCAATGACCCGGCCCGGGGCAAGTGTTTTATTTGTCATTTCAACGGCGGTGCAACCGGCGATCCCCGGATTTTCGGGGCCAAGGCCGGCAACCTTAATTTTGATACCGGTGTTGAAGATTTTGTTGTTCGGTCTAAGGATCTGTTTGACGAACGGGTTCCGCCCGATGATGGTTTCGGTGCCCCGGGAGACGGTACTTTCAATACGCCCTCCCTGATCGAGGCGGCGGACACCGGACCATATTTTCACAACAATGCGGTTGCAACCATCGAATCTGCGGTTGCGTTTTACAACAGTGATGCATTTAACAATTCTGCTGCCGGCCGGTCTATTCAGGCCGAAACGGGAAGCGGGATAATGCTCGATGCGGCCCAGGTTGTTGAGGTAGCGGCTTTTTTGCGGATCATCAATACACTGGAAAACATTCGCCAAAGCATCCGGCTGCTGGAAAATATTGCATCGATCCCGACACTGGCAGTTAAAGAACGATATGAGCTGCTGCTGCAGGCCAGTGCGGAAATTCAGGACAGCACGGTGGTCCTGCAGGGCGGCAGCCTGCATCCGGCAGCGGTTCGACATTTGGTCGAAGCCAAGCAGCTTGCAGACAAAGCGCGGGAGGGCTTGCGGTTTAAGGATCAACAGGTACGGAAGGCCTTAGAAATGCTTCAGCGGGCACGCAAAGAACTGGTATTAAGGAGGAGGCCGTATCCCGGATAAGCTGGAATTGAAAATTGAAATTGTCATAAGTTGTAATTTAGGATTTTCGATTGCGGATTGTTTGAGATTTTCGATTGCGGATTGCGGATTTCGGATTTCGGATTTCGGATTGATGGAATCGCTGCGCTCTATCAATTAAAAGGACCGTTTAGAAAACGACTATGATAAACATCTTTAATGCACGCGCCACGATTTTTATTATCGTTTCGGGGATTTTTGCGCCGGCCTTCGCGCAGCACGCGACCGAATTGTATCTCCCCATCGGCCAGTCTCCAGGGTTGTCTGATAAAATCAACCTCATCGGCACCATTGATGATGTGGACCCCCGGGAGCAATCGCTGACAGTGACCGCTGCGGGCAATATCGTTACGGTGCTCACCACGGAATACACGTTGATCTATTTGGATAAAAGCAGGCTTGAGCAGCCTAACCGGTATGGTTCCCTGGCGGACGCGAAAAAAGGTATGCGGGTTGAGGTGCGATTCGAAGCAGATAAACGACAGCGCCCGGCGGAATGGATTAAGCTGCAGATCGACAAGTGAGGCGTATCTCGCGGTATCGCGAATTATAGTTTCTATCAAAGAAAAGCGTTTTAACGGCGGTCCCTAACTACCGGTGAATTTTTGATTTTGGATCGGGATTTTGGATCGAAGAAATATAGTTATTTATAAATGATAGAGCGCAGCGATTCCATCAACCCGCAACCCGCAACCCGCAACCCGCAACCCGCAATCCGCAATCCGCAATCCGCAATCCGCAATCTAAAATCTCAAATTAGTTCTCATAACTCCAGGGGAATGCAAACACGCCAATTCTAATGCGAACCAGATCGCTTTCCCATCACCATCGCGACCGGTGCTTCGATCATGGAGCTCCATTGCACGATCACCGCCAGCCAGGCCAGTTGGTCAGCCGTTTCGACCCCGATAAACCCCTCGCCCAGCAACGGGACAATCAGGAATCGACTGCCGCAATAGCCCGCTAAAAAGCCCCAGCCGATCCGGTTGCGGCCCTGCAGCAGCTGTCCCGATCCCGGACATAGCCATCCGAGCCCTAACAGCGCAATGCCATAACCCGGGGTAGGGGTTAGCCATTTTTTGTCAGCCGCCAGGGGACCTTGCTTTAAGGCGGCCAGCGAGGCGGCAACGGCAAAACATTTCGTCGACTCCTGAAAAATTTTGCCGAAACTGTAGTCCAACCGGACTATCAACCCATGCACGAACCCGATGACGGCAAAAGGGTTGTTCGGCGACAGCTGCCCGCTTTTTACGAGTTCGTGGAGGCCCAGAAATAGTTGCTGATAGGCCGGTACGATAAGCAGAAATCCCAAAATATAAGCGCCGAATATCATAAAGCCCAACCGGCGGTCTTCGGCGTAAACCAGACCGCTGCCGGGACAAAACCATGACATGGCCACGGCCCACCCGACGCTTGCCTGGGCCGATACCCCGGTTTTTCGGCGTTGAGCGGAGGCCGTATCTGCGGCCGAGAGCATACCCCACAGCCAGGTGAAATAGATCCCGGCAACCGAAATTGCCAGCTCGACAGCGGGCAGATCCGGCATCACAAACGGTGTGATGCCTTCCAGGCTGTCAAAAAATTGTCCGACAACGGCCTTGGCGGTCAGAGCCATGGACCAGGTCGCCCAGGCAGCGCATATCAGAAATACCGACAACGTCGCATAGCCCTTAAAACGCGAACCGACATAGATGTCGCCCCATCCGGGTGCACAGGCACTGTAAATTACGGCACGGTGGACACTGGCAGGTTGTTTCAGGGGCGGCGATGTTGCAGTAGGATGTTGATCGTTTGATCCAGCCGGCATACTCGGATCATCTCCAAAGGGTTTCAGGCCGATCTTTCGACGTAGACCTTCATCAGGATTTGCCCCCATCCCCCTTTATCCAACCCCACATCAGGGCATTGAACCACGTCTACGCGCTCGAAATTCGGATCCGAATTGTTGAGCAGCCTCTCAAAAATAGCCGGCATAACTTTACTGATTTCCGCGACAGCGGAGATGCACATATGTTTTGGGCATTCTTCCTCAATCAGCTGACCGCCGGCAGTCAGTACGAACCGGTCGCCTACCCGGTGTTTCGCGTGGCACCCATGAGATTCAACCACCTCGGCGATAACCCGGCATTTTACGAAATCAGGGGTTTGGGTGACCATTTTTACCTTCAGTGGATCCGACTGGAAAACGGCCAGCTCTTCATCCGTATATTCCATATGCTTTTGAAATCTCTCCCAGATTTGTTCAACCTCCATAATTTCCTCCTTTGATCATGTTATTTCGGTCCTTTAGCCCTGCGATCCGAGTGAAGCAGGCCAGATTCCATCTGCTATGCTGTTGGTGGATGTAATCTATTTTATTAATAAAAACCGAAGATAAACAGGCGTGAGCTACTCGTACTGCGTGCCGCAATTAGAACAAAATTTGGCGCCCGGACTTCTTATCCGGCCGCAGCGGTCGCATTTTCCCAAGAAGAAATGACGCATGAAAAAATAAAATATCATAATGATAAATACAACGCCCAGCACCCATGCAAGCTTAAAGCCGAAGTATGACCCGTCAAACATTGGAAGGCCTATTGGTTGAAACCAAATTGTTGCGGATATGTCAATGCCCGCTCTTGAGCTTAGCTTTCCGGGGTTCTGCGGTCAGCGATGCCGCTGCGCCGATCCTGGGTAAGAAATGCACGTGATTTGCGCCGATCTTTTTCACCACTGCGATTATCCGGCAGAAAGATCTTGGCATATGGGTTTTCGGAAGGGCCGATCGTGATGACTACTCTTTTTACGTTTTTAGGAAAGTCCATTTTGTCAATTACTCAGGTCTATGCTGCTGATTAAATGGAAGCACACAATGCAAAATCCGGAAGCGTCACCTAAGAACTGTATACTATAGAGCCTGCGCATAAACTTAAAATTGATCAGAATAAATTACAAAATTGTAGGTCCAACATTTTAAATTTGGTCAATGTTCTTTGAAAAATTGGTTAAAGCAGCAATCTGCTGTGCTTCAGGTTA
>Ga0209149_1000119_pt1 | contig 33032 bp, 37 predicted proteins | sample WorMetTyACAVOLI2_FD_187423 | JGI IMG/M metagenome (GOLD analysis project Ga0209149, IMG submission 187423) | Marine gutless worms symbiont microbial communities from Max Planck institute for Marine Microbiology, Germany - Olavius algarvensis... ... | reverse complement strand
TGCGGGTGAGAAAATTACAAAAATTTGAAAGATATTGTGTTGGTTATTTTAGTTCTACTTGGGTGGGTGGGAGGGTATACGTTTAGATTATTATGTTGCATAGAAAATTGATTTTTGTTTTTGCTTTTCCTTTTTTTATTCAAGCGTGGTTACCTCCCCGCCCGGCGTGATCTTCCGAATAGGGTTCCGGCTGTGTCGATTTCTATAGTAGATGAATATTTAATTTTCATTTTAGTTTTCCTCTATATCTCAGAAACAATACATGTAGTATCGACTAGAATTATGATCACTAATCCTGACTGATAAAAGTACTCTTTGACTTGCACTTCATTTTTTTCTTTGTTCTTTATTTTATCACCTCTTCTTTTTTTCTTTATCAACTAACAAAACTTACATTTTGTTCGAAGTGATTTTTGATCCAATTTCAATTCATTTCATACCTATAGTCAGAAAACGACTGTCACATCTCCGCTTGATAATGTTTTATATTCATAATAAAACCAACCTCAAACTTCTATATTATTCTTTCAGCCGCTCCATATCGGAGCGGCACTAACAAAAAACGCACTTTCAAAAAACATTAGTCATCACAATTCCGTTTGGCTTAATCCTTCTGATCCGGTGGTTATAATGATCCGCTATATAAACATTGTTTTTTGAATCCACACTTATACCCATAGGATAATCAAATTGCGCTACATCGCTGCTGCCATCTATAAAACCTTCTTCACCACTGCCGGCAAGGGTGCTTACAACTCCTGCCGGCGTAATTTCCCTAATCCGGCAGTTGTATGTATCTGCTACATATATATTGTCCTTTGGGTTTACAGCTATGCCATATGGGTAGTTAAATTGTGCTGTACTGCCGGTGCCATCTTTAAAACCCTGCTTACCACTTCCAGCAAAGGTGTTAACTATCCCCGATGGAGTAATTTTCCTGATCCGGTGATTGGCACTATCTGCCACATAGACATTGCCGGATGAGTCTACAGCCACGCCGCACGGTGTATTAAACTGTGCCGTACTGCTGCTGCCATCTATAAAACCTTCTTCACCACTCCCGGCAAGGGTACTTACAACTCCTGCCGGTGTGATTTTTCTAATCCGTTCATTGTATGAATCTGCCACATAAACATTGCCGGATGAGTCCACAGCTACGCCGCAAGGATAGTTAAACTGCGCCACACTGGCGGTGCCATCTTTAAAGCCTGGTTCACCATCTCCTACAAAGACATTTATAATTCCTGACGATGTAATCTTTCTGATCTGATTGTTGCTTGAAACAGCTACATAAACATTGTCTTTTGAATCCACAGCAAGTGATCCAACATAGAACTCTGTATCAGCTAGTATTTTCATTTCACCGGTTAGTGTCCGCTTAAATATACATGTTTCCAACAAACTCGCCGTATATAGGGTTCCGGTTGAGTCGACCGCCACAGCACCCGGATATTTAATCTTTTTTACCTCTTTGTTCATTTCTTCTTCCTACCTTTAGTTTTAATTATACTACTAATAGTATAATTTGCCAAGTTTTTTTCCTTTTTTTTATATTACATTTTTGTAATATTTCAAGGGATATTTATACTTTTCAACACTCGTGTTAAGCGCTCGATTGCATACAACCAGGGTGAAAAACATTTTTTTCTAGCTAACATATGATCACACGAGATATATCAGTCATAGAAACGAGTTTTCTATTTTGGGTTGTTTTTTTAAAAAAACGGGTGAGGGCAACAGCTCTCCACATGAAGTATGATTGTGGTGAGGTGTTGCGGGTGAGAAAATTACAAAAATTTGAAAGATATTGTGTTGGTTATTTTAGTTCTACTTGGGTGGGTGGGAGGGTATACGTTTAGATTATTATGTTGCATAGAAAATTGATTTTTGTTTTTGCTTTCCCTTTTTTTTTATTTTCATTATTTGCTCAATGTTTAGAAATTTCTTTTACTAGAACTTCTGGCTAGGTAATATTATATATTCCTTATACATTGATGATGGCATTATTTTTAATAGATTGTGCTTCTGCTATTAGTTTTATTGATAGGGAAAGAAAATTGTAAAATTTTGAAACATATTAGTTTTGATTATTTTAGTTTTACTTGGGGGGGTGGGAGGGTATACACTTAGATTATTATGTTGTATAAAAAACTAATTTTTATTTTTGCTTTTTTCTTTTTTTCATTTTTATTATTTGCTCAGCGTTTAGAAATTCCTTTTACTGAAACTTCTGGTCAGATAATATTACGTGATTTTTATGCTTTAGAATATTCTGAAAAACATGAGCAAGCTTTGTGGGTTGCATATGAACTTACAAGGAATGAAATCATGGGAAATATGAAAAGAACAGATGATTTTCGTGTTGATCCTTTTATTCTTACTGGTTCTGCTATACTTGAAGATTATTTTGGTAGTGGATATGACCGGGGTCATCTTGCTCCTGCGGCGGATATGAAGATGTCTTATCGTTCTATGAGTGAATCATTTTATCTGTCTAATATATCTCCTCAGCATCCATCTTTTAACCGTGGAATTTGGCGTGTATTAGAAACTTTTGTACGAAAATATGTTTTATATTCTGGTAGTGTTTTAATTGTTACTGGACCGGTTTTTTCATTTTCTGATTCTTTTATTGGTTTATCTGAAGTAACAGTTCCTTGGGGATTTTATAAGGTTATTCTAGGTCGCAATGGTGGTATTGGCTTTGTTATGGAAAATAAAAAATTAAGAGGTGATATTTTTACTTATGCGGTAACGATTGATCGTGTTGAAAAAATAACTGATATAAATTTTTTTCCTTTTTTATCATCTGATCAAGAAAAAAATATTGAAGGATATATAGCAGATGATTTTATTGAAATTTCAAAGTTACAATGATATAGAATGTTTCTAATGATTTTGTTTTTATGATTCTCAAACAATCCTTTATGTTTATTTGATTCAATATTTTTAGAAAATATCATTTCCAAATCTGTTGTTATCTTCAGTGTTATCAGTGTTATCGGTGTTATCGGTGTTATCGGTGTTATCAGTGTTATCAGTGTTATCAGTGTTATCAGTGTTATCAGTGTTATTATCCTTTTCTTTTATTTCTATATTGTATGCAACGATTTTGTATTTGCTGTGTTTTTTCCCATCTTCAGATTCCCATTTATCCTGTACTAATTTTCCGGTAACTGCTATTTCAGTACCTTTGTTTATTTTTGTTATGTCGTTAATAGTTTTATCCCATGCTTCTATGAGTATGAATACAGTTTGTTGTATCCATTCATCAACGTTATTTTTAGGTCGAAAATAACTGTTGTTCGCTATTGTCATTTTATGAATGTTTTTATTGGACTTAGATAAATGTATAGATTTGGGTTCATCTGTTACATTACCGGTGATTGTGATTTCGTTTTTTTGGTTCATCTTTGACTCCTGTTATTTTTGAATTTTTTATTATTTGAATTTTATATTTTTTATTTGTTTTTGTCAATTGTTTTTTGTTTTGTTTTTTATCCACATATTAACAGTTGCTACTACTATTTATTAATGTTGTTATATCCTTAGTTTTTACTTTTTGCTTTCTGGAGTTTTTATTTTTTGTTGTTTAAGGTCTTTATTTTTTGCAGATACAAATAATATCATGTGGATATTCTTATTTTTCTTTTATTATTTCTGGTGTTTTTGCGTGGTGTTGTTATTTTGAGAAGGATTGTTTGGATTTATGAAAGATGAAAAGTGAAATTATGCTTCTTTATAGTGTTTTTATTTTTGAGAAAAATGTGGATGATATATGTGTGGTTTTATTTTGATTTGTAAGAATTAATTTTAGTTGTTTTGTTTTTCAAGAGGTGGAGGTCTAGTATACTGATCTGTGAATTGTAAATACTTGTTTAAATATAGTGGTGAATTTACATGAATAATAATTATTATTTTATTCCAACTTTCGTATTTTGTTATTTTAAATTCTTTTTCATAATTATTTATCCATTCGAAGGTGATTAAGAAATTTAAAGCCTTTTTGATCGTCCTTGGGTCATAGTTAAGTTTTTCGGCTAATTTTTTAAGTGAAAAGGATTTTTTAGGAATAACTGATTTGAAAATTCTGCGTAAATGGATGAATAGGATAAGTGTAGAAAAGCATTCGCTTATATTTAAATATGAAGCTGTTGTTATTTGGTTTATTAAAGATGTAGGGATGAAAATAATATCTTTTTCTTTCGCTGTAGTTGTTGAAAATAAGTATTTGTATTGATTTGGTCGATTGAAGGTTTTTTTTATTTCGATAATTTTTAGATGTTGTAATATTTTCAGAGCTTTGGATATGGTTGTTGTTGAAAGTTGAGTTTTTCTTTGTATCATTTTATATGAAATTTTGTTAGTGTAAATGTAATCGTAACTGTGTAGAGAAGCTAAAACTAACAATGTAGATGGATAATTACAATTTTTTAGTAATTTTGACAATTCTTGGTAGTGAATTTTACAAAAACTTTGTTTTGTTTGAATTTTTTCTATTTTGTAGTTGATTTCTTTTTTGTTATTGAATAAACTTTTCATATGGCACTTTTCTTTTTTGTGTCATTGATAAATGATGGGCAGAAGGTGACTCGATAAATGATATATTCGTTTGTTTTGTTGCTGTTGAACTTGCGTGGGGCGATGTTTCTATATTTGCTTTTTTTGTTTATCATTTCTATTCTTCGGGGGCGGGAGAGTTAATTTCTCTCTCGCTTCTTTTTTTATCCTTTTTCTTTCTATTTTTTAAGAATTTTTTTATTTGAGTTCTGAGAATCGATGCTATTGGAATTTCTTCTTTTTCTGCAAATTCTTTGAGTTTTTTATGTGTTTCGGCATCAAGATGGACGGCGACAAGCTTTTGTCCTTTTTTTCTTATTTTTTTCATGTCACGTTATCTATAAATTAAAAATTTTTTTGTGTCAATAGTATGTATGAATAAGATTTATACGAGAGTTGATTTTCTAATAATTTTTTTTATTAGATTTCTAAGAATTACGGCTATTGAGATTTCTTCATTTTCTGCAAAATTTTTTAATTTTTCATGGGTTTCTGAGTTTAAGCGTACGCCGACAAAAATCCGTTTTTTCTTAGTTTTAATTGGTCTGCCTCTTTTCATCATTTATTTTTGAAACAAGATTTTATTTTTGTCAAGTGTTTGTTGAAAATTATTGTTTTTTATTGACATTTTTTTTTGTGTGATTTATGGTTTCTTATGTCTTTAGTTGATTCGGCGTTGCGTAATTTTGATTCATTATTAAGTGATGATATTATCGAAGTATATTCCAATACTGATGGGGGGATATGGGTTGAAAGTGCGAATAAAGGACTTAAGAGGACACATATTCAGCTTAGTGCTGAAAATAGAAATTTTCTGATCAAAACAGTGGCTGATACAACTGGATCATTGGTGAATTCGGAAAATCCAAGTATAGCGGCGAAAGTTGATTATAGAGGAAAGCGGATTAGATTTCAGGGAACAATACCTCCGGTTGTTACAAGTCCAATATTCTGTATGCGTTTCCCATCAATTGCTCGATTCAATCTTGGTGAGTATATAAAGCAAAAAAGTTTATCTCGTGATGCTCGGAAATATCTTCGTAAAGTTATAAATGAATATCGGTATAATATAGTTGTTGCGGGGTCTACCGGTTCAGGGAAAACTACTTTGGTTAATGCTTTATTGAGTGAAATAGAAAATATTCAGACTAGATATTACATTATTGAGGACACGACGGAACTTTTTGTCGAACATCAAAATAAAGTTGAAATTTTGATTAATTCTAAATATAGCTATCTTGATGCGGTTAAAGATTCTTTGCGTTATCGACCAGATAGAATAATTATTGGCGAACTTCGTGATGGGGGGGCGACATTAGAACTTTTAAAGGCTTGGAATACTGGACATAGGGGAGGAATGAGTACAATACACGCGAATAGTGCTATGGCGGTTATAGAGCGGATTAAATCACTTTGTGGTGAAGTTACTTTTAGAATACCAGATGCATTAATATTTGAGGCACTTGATTTGATAATTTATGTGGAAAAAACAAAGAGAGGGCATAGAGTGAAGGAAATTTGTGAAGTTATTGGATCGCCGTCAGATATTAGATTCAATAAGATATTATAATTATTATATTATAATATAAATATTGTAATAGGAGATGGGTAAATGAGAAAATTTTTTTGTATTTTCGTTTTGATGTTTTTGGTGAATGGTTTTTTATTTGGTTCTTCGATTGATTTGGGTGTTGTTTCGGCGGGGGAGATGGTTATCAATTTTTTACAGGGTCGAGTTGCACTTGTCATAGGGATTTTGATGATAATTTCTGGAGGATTTCTGGTGGCCATGGGTAGAGGCCAACAATCTAAGATGCTTTTCGGGGGTGTTGTAATAGGTTTGGGAATCATAGTCAATGCATCTAACCTTGTTTCACGGCTGTTTGGATTTGGCTCGGGAATGCTGTGGTAGGTTCTGTTGTGTATCGTTCATTGCTCGCTAGACAAAGAATAGCTGGTGTTGATAGAAATATTTTTTTGTTTTTTTTCATGATTTCAATAATTGTTATTATACAAATGCGTCAATATTGGTTCATTTTTGTTTCTGGAGTTTTTTACCTTTTATTATATTTGTTCTGCAAATATGATGATTTTGCATTACCCATTTTTTGGGATTTAATTTCATTTACTCCTACTTATGTGCTTGAGTAAAAAATATGTTTAAGATATCAGAGTATAGAAAAACTCAGTCGACATTTGCGGATTATCTTCCGTGGATGGGGATATGTGATGATAAGACCATTGTTTGCAAAACAGGAATTTTGTTTCGGGTTTTGACGATTAATGGGCCTGATCTTCTTGCTTCAAATGAAGAGGCAATAAATGTTGTTTATCGTTCGCTAAATCAGGTGTTAATGCGATTAGCTAATGATCGCTGGAGTATTTGGTTCGAAGAGAAGCGGTGTAAATCATATCAATATGATGTTGCTAAATTTACTTATGGTATTGCCAAAAAAATAGATGAAATGAGGTCGGAGTGGTTTATTTGGAATAACCGATATAGAGAACATCAGTTTTTAACGTTAGCATACCTTCCGAAAACGGATCGTGAGCAGGTTCGTGAAATTGTTGTCGAGAATCAGTTTGAATATTTTGAAAGAGAATGTGAGGAGTTTATAGGTATTCTTGGTAATTTTGTTGAAGTTGATTGGCTTACTTCTAAATCGCTTTTAGGCTATTTGCATAGTGTTGTGTCTGATCAGTTCTATGATGTAAATGTTCCTAGTTGGGGTTTTTATTTAGATGCATATTTGAGTGATCGATCATTTGTACCGGGACTTCGCGGTGGTGCAATGTTGGGAGAACAGTATATTTCTGTTGTTTCAATTAATAATTTTCCACCAACAACTAATACTGGTGATCTTGGATTATTGAGTGCGCTCGATACGGAATATCGTTTTGTGAGTCGTTTTTTATTCTTTTCCAAAGAGACAGCAGAAAAAAAGTTAAAAGCCTATAGGCGTTTTCATTTAGGGCGTCGTAAGAACGTCGCACAAACTTTTATTGATAAGTCAATGAATGAAGAAGGGCCAGAAAATCCGGACGCGAGTGTAAAAGCTGATGATGTGGAATCGGCGATGGTTGAGCTTGGAAGTGATGAAATAAGTTTTGGTTTTTATACGTCAGTAGTAGTTTTACAGAATGAAGATTTGGAAGAATTAAATCGTGCAACGAGTAATGTATTAAATGTTATTCAAGGTGCGGGATATCCTGCGAAGGTAGAGAATTTAAATCTTTTTCATGCATATCTTTCATCGTTGCCTGGCAACGTGCATGCGAATCCTCGACGGTATTTGCTTAGCACTAGAAATTTATCACATTTTTTACCGATTGATAAAACTTGGGCCGGAGAAAAGATTAACAGTCATTTAAAGGAAATATGTAATAGTGAATTACCTCATGTTACTTGTTCATCGGGTACAAATTATTTTCATTTGAATTTAAACAATGGTGATGTTGGTCATTCTTTAGTAATTGGGCCAACTGGTTCAGGTAAAAGTACATTTCTCGCATTGTTATCTGTACAGTGGTTTAAATATCCGGCGGCGCGCGTTGTTTTTTTTGATAAGGATTATTCGGTTAGGAATTTAACTAAGAAAGCTGGTGGGCGGTTTGTTGAAGTGGGTGGGACGGGAGAAAAAATTCAACCTTTACATCATATAGATACTCCAGAAGAGCAGGCAAGTGCCAGTGATTTTTTATCTTTGTTGCTGGAAGTCCAGGAAGTTCCGGTAGATGCTTCTGTATTGCACGAAATTCAGGAGGCAATAAAATCTCTTTCAGGTCGAGATATTGAAGAAAGAACGTTAAGTGCGTGTAGAACTGTTGCTCAGCATGAAATTTTGAAAGCGGCTTTGGAGGCTTATTCTGAAGGTGGGCAATTTGCTGAACTTTTTGGGGTTGTTTCTGATTCGAATTCTAAGAAGATAAATGATTTGAAAACTGATTGGCAAACTTTTGAGATGAATGTTCTTTTTTCTTATAGTGACAAAGTTATAAGACCGGCGCTTTTTGCTTTATTTAATGATTTAACACGTTCTTTTGATGGTCGTCCAACTTTATTTATTTTGGATGAAGCGTGGCTTTATCTTGACAATGAACAGTTTTCGTTAAAAATTAAAGATTGGCTTAAGACGTTAAGAAAAAAGAATGTTTATGTAATTTTTTCAACACAGGAAATTGCTGATGCTGCGGAAAGTAAAATTATGCCTTCTATAGTTTCTGCTTGTCAAACTAGAATTTATCTACCCAATCCTCGTGCGATGGACCCGATTATGTATAAAATGTATTCGGATTTTGGTTTAACTAATACAGATATCAATATTATTGCATCAGCCACACCAAAACAAGATTATTATCTGACGAAAAATTCTGGGAAGCAATTGATTCAGCTTGATTTAGATAATGAATTTTTTTCGATATATAAGGGTGAGGATATATAGATTATAAGAATTTCATGTGTCATTGATGACACAAAATAAATGGAGGTGATTTGCATGATTAATAGTTCAAACAGAGGGAATATTGTTTTTCTGAATGTTTTTTTTCTATGTTTTCTTGTTTTTTTTACTTTTGGTTCTTCGGTTGTTGAAGGGCAAATATTTACTAAAGGGGCTGAGGTTCAATTTTGGATTGCCAGTGTGGCAAACCAGATACAACAGATACAAATGCTCCTCAAATCGATAGAACAGCAGGAAAAGGTTTTTAGAACACTGGCTGAAGGGGGTTTTGATAATTTTTTATTAGCGTTGCAAATGCAATCGCAGAATGTTGCCCGAGTATCAGTAGCGGTATCAAATTATAGCAGTTTGGTAGATGAAATTAATTTGAGAAAAGCAGAACAATTGGATAATTTGATTGAACTTGAAGATGCTTCTAAAAATTCTGTTGAGATGATTAATAGTATAGCAAAGCTCAAAAGAATTAGAGCTAATATAGAAGTTAGAAAAGCTTTGCGTGAAAATCTAAGGAATATGGAAGAGGCTTCTTATGCGATGAACGATTTGGCCTTTCGAACTCAGCAGTTTGTTGATGGGGAAAAACAGAGGGCAAAAAACTGGGAATATATTTTTGATAATATTAATAATGTAGAAAGCCCAACTGCGGCGGCTCAACTAACAAGTCAGGGGTTGTACAACATATCTGGACAGTTAAGTGATCTTTTAGCGATTACCCGTGTGGTTAATCAGGCCAGCACATTGGATGAAAAAATCAAAAAAGAAAAAGAAGCGCAAGCTTTGTTAGAGGAAGAAGTGATGACTGATGCAGAAAAAGAGCTTTTTGAGGAGCCGGATTTTAGTCAGGAGGTTGAAAGTGTAAAATCATATGTTCTTCCTGGTATTGTTGATGGTTTGCGAATAGCTGATGAGGAAAGAGGAAAATAATGGTAATGAAAAAAGTTTTTTTCTTTGTCCTTTTTATTTTTCTAGGGTGGATGGTCTTTGGTCAGACAATAAATATTAACCCTATAAATAATGATCAGAATTTGTCACAGGAAAAGAAAAAAACGCCTTTTGATATTTTGGCAATTATTCTGGCAGATATTATCAATACAGTTGAAAGGGCTTTGCATCGTACTAGTCGTGTTCGTGCTTGGACGTTATATATTTTGCTCACTTTTGAGTTTCTTGTTATCGGTTATTTAATTTTGGTGGGTTCCCTAAATCGAGGATCAGAATTAGTGATGCGGCTCGTCAAAATGGCGGTGGTTGTACTTATAGCTCAACTTATATTTGATCTTTCGAATGATCTAATTAGAATTATTGTGAGTACCGCTGGAGATGTCCTTGGAATCGATTCAATTATGGTCAGTAAAATGTTGACAGACCCATCAATATTAGTGGAAGAATCTTTTAAAATAACTACACCTATATATTTAGCGTTTACAAGGAATATTGGTCGTTTGGGAGTGTTTTCGAAAGTTGTGGTGATAATATTAGCTGGACTGGTAGTTGTTATTTTTATTGCTGTTATTCTTATTTTACTGGTTCAATTACTTATTGCACAATTTAGTTTTATGGTTATCAGTATTTTTGCGGGGATTCTGATTCCCTTTATGCTTTTTACATTGACTAAAGATATAGGTCAGCGGGCTGCTCAGGCGGCTGTAGGTGAGGCCATAAGAGTTGCTGTTATTACAGTTTCGGCAATGATTATATACGCAATTATTTCTACTCAAGTAAGAAGATTATCTGTAAATATAGAAAAGGGTTTAGAACTGCCGGAAGTGTTGACATATATTTTACAGTTTATTGTTACCGGTGTGCTTTTGCTTATGCTGGCTTATATTGGCGTCCAAAAAATTTCAGCGGCATTAACAAATCTGGGAATGATGGGTTTGGGTGATTTTATGCGTGCGGCAAGCCATATTTCAACGGTTATGGGTGCAGGAGGAAGAGCGGGTAAGTCAATTGGTCGTGGAGCCGTGAAAATGGCTCAAGGTGCTTCGCAGGTTTCTGGCGCGGCTATGGAAGCTAGGCGCGATACCAAAGGAGAATTGACGCCGTTTCAGAGAGCGAAAGTAATTGGTGGTTCGGTCGCAAATCAGGCTACGCAGGCGGCGAAAAGATACTTAAAAGCTCCGATGACTACTCTTCATCAATCATACCAGAAAGGGAAACAAATGGAACAGCGGCGTCTTGCGGGAAAACAAGAGGAATTCGCTAGATTGGGCCAAAAAAATGCAATGAGAATTTTGAGAAGAACCAAAGACCCGGTTCTTAAAGAGCAGTTTTCACTATGAAAGATGAAATTCAGAAAATAAAAAGTTCTGATGAACATATTTATTTTAATTGTCGTAGGGAATGGGATGATCGTATGGGGTCGGCGCTTGTACGTGCAAAAAACTGGCGGTTTATGGCGTTTATATCAGTGATCTTTGCATTGCTAATGGGTGTGGGTTTTATATTTTATGCGAGGCAACCGAAACTTATTCCCTATATTGTTCAAATTGAACCTGATGGAACGGTGTCGACTCCTGAAGATGTTAGAATGCAACGATATCAGCCAAGTGAAGCTGTTATTAATTCGCAACTTGTTAGGTTTATTGAACTTTCGAGATCCTTGTCTTCTGATGTTGCAATGGTTCAGGAGAACACGACAACGGCGTTTGCATATACAGGTGAAAGAGCTAATACACAGTTAATTAGTCATTTGGATGAACTTAGTAAACATGTAGGAGTACAGACTAGGACTATTCGACCATCTACAATTTTAAATTATTCGGAAAATGTAAAACAGGTTGAATGGGTGGAAATTATACGGGATGAGAATGGAAAGGTTATATCTAGCGAGGAATGGAGAGGGCTTTTTACATATTTCATTAATTCGGAAGTGATACGGGATGAAATTTTATTAATCAATCCAGTAGGTTTTTTTGTGATTGATTTTGATTGGTCTGAGCGGAACGCATTATGAAAATATATATATTATTAGTAATTCTTTTTGTGTTTTTAAGTTGTGAGACTGTTGATAAAAATTATTCTCAAGGAAAAGAAATTTCTTTAGAGGATGCGCAAGCTTTAGGTTTAGAACCCGTATCTCCCTCCCCGGTAACCAGCGTGAAAATGCCGAGTGTAGAGGAGATCAGAGCTCATGAAGATGAGGCGAATTTAGATAATTTACCGGAAGATTTAGAATTAGAAGGTTTAAGTTCGGTTGAATTAACCAATACTTTGATTAGTCGAAGCCAGTTTGATTTGAATTATTTCCAGTTTGATAGATCAATTATCATTTATCCTTACGAACAGAATTATATTTATCCTATTTATACTGCGGAAATGAGGGTAACGGATATTTTCTTTGATGGGGAGCGGATAAGTGGTAAAATTATGTTGGGCGATACTGCTAATTGGATTGTGGATAGAGCGGTTGTGGGTATGGTGGATCACTTGTTCATAAAGCCTAAGCGGTATGGACTGAGAACAAATTTAGTGATTATGACCGATAAGAGGATATATTACTGTTCATTATTGAGTTTTAAGAACACTCATATGGTGGCGATTACATGGCAAGATGATTCTGTAAGTGTGGATTTAAGTTCTGGAGAACGTGTCATTAGTGACACTGCGGGTATCATAAAAAATGATCCTAATAGTGAAATTGATACTGATTACGGTTCTTTTTCGTTTGGGAATATTGAAGATTTAAATTTTGATTATGAAATTCAGGCACCGAAAAGAAAACCGCCTTTATGGACGCCGGTTCAGGTTGCGGATAACGGACGTCACACGATATTGGTTTTGAGAGAAAATCTTACAGGTGATATGCCTGTTCTTTTCTCTGAAAATGAAAGTGGTAGAGAAATTGCTCAGTATCGTGTTCATGGACGTAATTATGTGATTTATGGTATTTATGATGCATTTGAATTAAGGGCCGGGGGAAAAAGGGTAAGGATAGAGCGAATAAGGTGATAATGATGAAAAAGTTTTGTTTGATTTTTTGCGTTGTTTGTTTTGCTTGTACGACTAGTTATTATCCTCCGGGAAATTTATCGTCTCATCAGTTAGATGGTTTTTATCTGAAAATGAATGCTGAAAATAATTTAAAAAAACCGGGGAAAATATTGTTTTGGACCGGTGTTGGTTTTCTTGGATGCAGTGTTTTAAGTTTTTTCTTTAGTCCTTATGTTCTTGGTAAATCAGAAGTACAGGTATTTTCAACTGAAGTGCAAAGAGTCGCTTTATATACGGGGTATAGTTTTTTAGGTAGTGGTTTGGCTTCTTTAGTTACTGGGTCTGTAATGTATGTTGAAGGTGTTAAACGATGGAACTGGGCGGATATGGCTGTTAAGGCAAAGGATATAAAAATAGAGGAGGACTCGGAATAATGAAAAGGATAGTGTTTTTTTTAGGGATTATTTTTTTAGTTTTCATTATGAAGGGCTGTGATGCTTTTAAAGATATTTTTGGGTTTCCGTATGGAGAGGAAATTTCTGTTCATGGAATTTCTTTTTTAAAGAGTCAGAATGAGGAACTTTCTAAAGATTATAATGCTGTTTATGACCAAAAAACTTCAAAGTGGTTTTTTTCTCTTTTACCAACTGATTATGATTTAAGAAATAATCTTAGGATTACAATTTCTACTAATAAACGTTCTTACGCAAAGGTGATAAATAATTATACTGATTGGACTCGGGAAAGGGTTGTGAGATTAAAATCTGGAGATGGCAAAAAAAGAGAAGTAGTATTGACGATTGTTGTTGAAAGAAATAGTTCTGAGATAACTACAATTAGAATAAATAATGATGCAATAACATCTAGGTATGGTTCCGGTGGAGTTTTGGGTTTTGTTAAAAGTAATAATGATATACTTTTTTCTCTTACAGAAGATATTTTAGATAATTATTCGATTGTTACTTTGACAGAATTGATTTTGGCTAGCGAAACTAGTGTTGTACCGGCCGGGTTGGGGCTTTATAAAGGTTCGATTTTCGATGTTAAAGGAAATAATAATTATCTTTATATTCGTGATGGTGCTGGAGAAACGACACAATATACTCTTAAGGATGTTCTTGATTCCACGACTGTAATTGAGCCGGTTGTTGTGACTTTAGACAGAATATATGATCGTGAGAATAGATTGATGGCAGATTCATTTAAATCGTCTATTATTCGATCTCGTGATGATGATGAGATAGTTTTTTCAGTGCCCGGAACTTTATGGGGAAATGTATCTTCATATTATTTTATTAGTTCTGCTGAACATGCGACAATTGTTCCGATTGTATTTTCGATAAGTGTTCCGGATGGTGGGATAAGTGATTACAGTCAAGAGGTTGTAGTTACCGCGAAGGATGGGATAACTCAGAAAACGATTATTGTTATTGTCAGAAAAGTTGGTTCGGTTGATGATACTGATTTTAAAATGATGAGGTGGGGGTATACGAATTTTCCATCAGATGGTTTGAATGTAACGGAAAAAATGAATAGGGATAACGAAATAATTTTGGATGTTAAAGAGGATGATACTATAACTCTTTCTTTTGAAATCAGTCCTTTTAGTACTATGAGAGTAACAGAATATGATCTTATGCCAGTAATTATTTTTGGGGCTCCTAATATAGTTGATATAAAAATTGATTCCACTATGCAATTATTTTCTGGTGGTTTTTCTCCAGGACGTTTTTGGTTTTTACCTGTGTCAATAGTTCATCCAGGTGTGTGTCGTAGATGGCGTATTATTGCGCCAAATAGACAAATAGTGAAACATAGTGGTATTTTGGATGATAGTTATTATATGTATGTTGTTCCGAGACATTCAGAGATTATAGAAGATTGGCATAATATTTTTTCGATTCTTTATAATTTTCCGTGGGTATCAGGATATAGTTTTGCATCAGTGGATAGACCTTATACTAGACGCGGCAGAAGTGATGGTTGTTCTATAGAGTATAGTGGTCGATTTCCAGTGATTTCATATGTTAGTACGGGGGCACAACCTGTTAATGTTAGAAATTCTCGCATCCCTGATTCACCGGAAATAAATATAGATGTGAGTGGAATTGAAAAACGAAGAGAAGTAGTAATTTCCGGGTATAATCAATATGAAGATAGTGATTATGCTAGAGGAGCTGTTACTTGGATTAATTATGCAAAGTATTTATCTTATTATCGTGATGAAAATCATGTTCCTAAAAAAGCTTTAGCGTATGGTTCTTTTGGTTTTCAAAGTGCATTTGTGGATACACCTATTCCTAAAAATATTATTCCTCAAGGTTCGGCTAATACTAGTTATAATTTTTATATGATAAATGATTATGCTACTGATGGTTATGTTAGTGCAGATGGAACTGAAACATTTGAGATAATGCAAACAATGAGTAATGATGATATAAATTCTAGAAATAGAATAAATACTATTTTAGGTGATGATGGCCAGCCAATATTTTCCACAGATGATGTGCAGGTAAGTAAAAAAGATAGTAATGTTTTAACAGTTTTAGAAATTATTGTTGTAGGAGATGGTGGAACATCAGAGAAGTATACTATTAAAGTTAGAAACCAGTAAAAATGAAAGGAGTAAATGTGTGAAGATTTTGTGTCAGTGTTTTTTGTTTGTATTTCTTTTTATTATTGTCGGATGTTCTAATCCATCAAGTTCAAGTGGTTATGATGATGATGTTATGGCATCAGATTTTTTAGTGAGTAAGGTTGTTTGTACGGGGTATCAAAGTAAACTTCTAGGTCCATTTTCTTTTTCACGAGATTATTATTTTCAGTTTAGTCATAGAATGATAGATACTATACTAGGAGCTAAATATCCTAAATCTTTTGCTCTTTCTTCTGCTTACTTAACAGAGGAAGATTATACAAGTGTTGTTTCTAATAAACCAATTATTGAGATTTATTCGCCAATTAAAGGAGAAAATTCGATAGTATATAATTCACGTATTGATGTTACTGGTCAATTCGAAAACACCGGAATATTAAGTGCCACTATCACACTAGGTATCGATACTGTTAATGAGGTTGTTTACGAAGTAGTATTATATTTTCGAAAATCAGCATGAAATAGAAGTGAAATGTATAAAAGTGAGAAACTGAAAAATGAAAACATATGAGGAGGTTTCACCGCAGGTCGCGGATTTTCAGAAACAATTAAACCGAATCAAAATTTTAAAAGTAGGTGGTTTTGTTTTTGTTTCTTTATTAGCTATTGCTATATTTTTAACGTTTGCTTTTGATGATGAAGATAAGAAGATTGTAAGAAAAGAAAAAGATGAATTGTTGGATTTTGGAATTCTTCCTGTAAAACCAGATTTAGATGATTCAGCATATCGTTTAGTCCCTGAAAAAGTAATTGTTGAAGATCAATCAGAGTATGAATCTTCTGATGCTGGTAAATTATATGATGATCAACCGGTACAGTTGCCTTCTGCTTATTTGACGCCTACAGAACCTTTGGCAGGAACTTACGGTGATAGTTACGGGAGTTATGGGAGTAGTGTAAAGCCAAAAGAGGAAGATAATTATTTAGAAGCTGGGAAAAAATCTGGTATTAGTATTGTTTTAGGTGATAATGCTTCAGAAGCACAAAATTTTTCACAATTGCAAGATTTTGCCAGTGCTGTTGGTTTACAACCGGATGCGGCATCATCGGCTTTTCAAGAATTAAGTGGTTTTTCCGAACAGAGGACTGCATATAGTTTACAGAATCAACAGAGAGATAAACAGAATTTCATGGATGGAAGAGATGTGGATGAGTTTTCTTATGTTCAGGCTACACCTTCTATACCAGTATCGAATAATGAAATCAAAGCGGGTGTAGTTATTCCCATTCAGCTGATTACGGCTATTAACACAGATTTACCTAGTGATATTATAGCAGTGGTATCTCGTGATATTGTTGATAGTTATCAGGGACAAAGAGTATTGATTCCTCGGGGTACTCGGTTGATCGGGCGTATTGATAGTAATGTTTCATTTGGTCAAAAACGTGTTTTAGCGTATTTTAACCGGTTTATCAGACCTGATGGTGTGAGTTTAATTGTACCAAATTTCCCCGCGGTTGATAGAGATGGGACAGGTGGTTTATCCGCGAGAGTTAATTATCATTTAGGTTCGATTGGTTTGGCTTTAGGGCTTTCAGCTTTGGCTAATGTAACAGTGGATGCAACCAATGTAGCTGTTGAAAATATTTCGAATGTTCTTTCTAGAGCTGTTTCAAATACAGCGGATACGTCGCAGGAAATTACAGAACAAATTGTATCTAAAATGCTGAATAAACAACCGACAATGACTGTTGTTGGTGGAACATTAGCGGGGGTTTTGATTACTCGAGATATGATTTGGCCGGAATTCACCCAGGGTAGAAAATAATTTTGGAAAAATTGGAAAATAATGAGAAATGCTCTTGACAAATGTAAGTCTATATAATATATATATATTGACACAAAGTATTTTAAAGGAGTGATAAATGTTTTAGTGATTAGAAATAATAGTTAATTGGTGTTTTTAATGTTTATGGTGGAGAAAATACAATGGAGGAATATAGTGGAGAAGAAAAGTAAAAAAAATGTGGCGGAGAATATAGATCAAAATGTGGTGAAGCGAAATGTAATAAAGAAAAATACAGTGGAGAAAAAAATAATGGAAGAAAATGTAGTGGAGAAAAATGTAATAGGAAAAGATGAAAATGTGTGGGGCGAAAATAATTTGGTTGTTAGTGGTCAAATTCATACTGATCCTATAAGGACTGATCGAAGAGGGAAAGGTATTGTTCAAAATTTTATTATTAAGAATGGTTCTCGATATACTTTTCCTGTGACTTATTGGGGAAATGAAAATTTGTCTAAAAGTGATTATATTAAGCTCGAGGGTTATTTGAAACATGATGTTTATAAAGTAAAAGAACAAGTCAATGGAGAATTAAAAGAAACAAATCGATGGAATCATAAAACTTATATAGCGACAAAAGAAGTAAAAGCATATGAAGGAAAACTTTTAAATTCTGTAAATTTGAAGGGTGTGGTTGCTAGAGATTTGAAAAATAATAGTAAGTTAGAGTTAAGTACAGCGATCGTTAATTCCAGTAAGAGAGGATATAATCATATTGCTGTCGATGCATGGCGTGAGATGGCAACAAAATTAAGAGGTTTCAAAGTAGGACAGGATATAGAAGTGAATGGTCGTGTAAAAAGAAATAGCTGGCAAGATAAAAATGGTGTCTGGTGTGAGAGATTTAGTGTTGTGGCAAATGAAATAAAAAGAAATCGTGAAAGTTTAATACAGGAAGATAAAGTACAAAAGAAAACAAAAACGATGGAAAGATAATAGGATGTAATGTTTTTAAAGCAAGATAGATATATTTATTATCTGTCTTGCTTTTTTTTGATGTTTTTGTAAGGAAAAATGGAATGGAAAAATTTAAAATAGAAAAATTTCTTAATCAGACGGTTGGTGTTAGTGTCAAGGGTCAATCTTTTTCGCTCGATGAAATAAGCGAAATTCATTCAAAATTTTATGATAAGAAAAAATGTAACCCTCCATTAGATCAAGTCGTAATTGGCGGTTCCGAAGAAACAGGTTATTACTGCAAAATTGTTCGCAATGATAAAGTATGGGATACTCTTGAACAAAAAGACATTACCAAATTATTAGATGGTCGTAAAAAAAATAAAGATGAAAAAATGAAGGATCAGTTAGGTATTAGAAAGATAAAGAATTATTCAAGCATTGAAAAAAACAGTGTTACGATTAGTGGTAGAATATCTGGTGTTGTTGAGGGAAGTAATCTTTTCAAATTTCAGACATTAGAAGTTAAAACTTTATCTGATCAAAGTGAAAATATTTTTACTGTAGTGTCTAAGACATCTAAAAAAATCTCTTTAAATGACTATGTCAAAGTGGAGGGATACTTGTATCATTCTGTTTTTCCTGTGAAAGCACCTAAAAATGTTGAAAAGGCGTGGGGACATATAATTTTTATATCGGCTAGAAAAGTGGAGTTATGTAAAAGTAAGGAAAAGGATTTAAATACGGTTGAACTTGCGGGAACTGTTGTTAAAAGTGTAAGAGATAATGAGCAGTCTTCGTTAGCTCCTGAGCCTGATACTGTGATATTAAATACAGGTGAACGAGATTATAATCCTATTGCTGTTACTGTTTCTGCATCGCGAGAAAAATTGAGTTTGGACTTCAAAAATTTAAAGGTGGGAAGTGAAATAGAATTAAAGGGAAAAATATATAGAGTAAATGAGTATGGTTATAATGAAAATGATATTGCTACTCAAACACCTCGTTTCGATGAAAGTCAAGATTGGAAGAATCGATTCAATGTAATGGCAACGGATATAAAGGAAATTTATAGGGAAAAATATTTTTCAAAAAGTAAAAATAGAGAACATATGCAGATAAAAACATTGAATAGATGAGAGGTTTATTTCTTTTAAGGAGGAATATTTGTATGGAAATGGAAAAATAATAAAAGTAGTTTGTAAATTAACTTATTTGTTCATCGTATCCTTCGTAAAAATCATGTATGCTATTCGAAACATAAATATTGTTGGATGTATCTACTGCTATACCAGAAGGATAGAAAAATTGTGAATTTGTAACAGTATTTTTTGCCAAAGTGCTTACTATCCCTTCTTTTGTAATTTTTCGAATACAGTGTTTTTCATATTCTATTATATAGATGTTGTTAAAAGCATCTATTGCTATACCTGTAGGAGTGTCAAATAGTGCTTCTGTAGCGATGCCATCTTTATATCCTTTTTTATTTTTACCTGCTAGAGTGCTTACCATCCCTTCTTTTGTGATTTTTCGAATGCAATAGTTTCTAGTATCTGTTACGTAAATATTGTTGGATGTATCTATTGTTATGCCTGTAAGATCGCTAAATAGTGCTTCTGTAGCGATGCCATCTTTATATCCTTTTTTATTTTTACCTGCTAGAGTGCTTACCATCCCTTCTTTTGTGATTTTTCGAATGCAATAGTTATCTGTTACGTAAATATTGTTGGATGTATCTATTGTTATGCCTGCAAGATCGCTAAATAGTGCTTCTGTAGCGATGCCATCTTTATATCCTTTTTTATTTTTACCTGCTAGAGTGCTTACCATCCCTTCTTTTGTGATTTTTCGAATGCAATAGTTTCTAGTATCTGTTACGTAAATATTGTTGGATGTATCTACTGCTATATCATAGGGGTAGCAAAATAGTGCTTCTGTAGCGATGCCATCTTTATATCCTTTTTTATTTTTACCTGCTAGAGTACTTACCATCCCTTCTTTTGTGATTTTCCGGATGCGGTGGTTGCCTTGATCTGATATATGGATATTATTGAATTTATCTACTATTATTTTAGTAATAAAGTTATATTTTGTCATATCGCTGGTTTCATTTTTGTGGATTTCTATATTGTCTGTTATTTTACTTACCACTTCTTCTGGTGTGATTTTTCGGATACAATTTATTATTTCTTCTTCTTCACTTTTTTTATTCATTATATCTATCATTCTTGATTGTTCTTGTATTTCTTTTATTTTTTTATCATCTACTATGTAAACGTTTTTAGATGCATCTACTGCCACACCAGTGGGATAATTGAACGATTCTTCTATGGATCTGTTTTTACTTTTCAGCGTGTTTACTGCTCCATTAGGCGAGATTTTTTGAATTCGACTATTATTTTTGTCTTCTACGTAAATATTGTTAGAATCATCTACTGCTACGCTGGTAGGGTAGCTAAATTGAATTTCTGTGACGATCCTATTTCCATTCTTTTTTATGCTGCTTCTTTTGAGAATGGTTATTGTTTCGTCAGGTGATATTTTTAAAATGCGGTTATTCATACTGTCTGCGACATAAACATTCTCGGATGTATCTACTGCTATACCTTGAGGGTAATAAAATAGTTTTTCTGTGATTTCATCTTGACTAGCCAAAGTAGTTATTTTTCCGTCGGGAGATATTTTTCGGATGGGGCAGTTGGGAAAACAACCTTTATGTCCTTCTATTTCTATTATTTCTTTTATTTTTTTTGTCTGTCCTTTAACAAATATATCATTGGCATTAAATTTTTGATCATGAATTCGAATTTTGAATGTTTCTTTATCTATATTTTTATCCTTGCTAATTTCAGATTTTGATTTTTTGTTCATAAAATCTCCTTTTAAATTGTGTATCGAAAATATAACGGCTTTGTTATTTTTGTCAAGGTTTTTTTGTATTTTTTTGTTAACTGGAACCTCCTCCAAAATACGATCTTTACGGAAAGTACGTAGGGCATGAGCAGTTAAGCAGAAGCCCTGAATATAGTCAGTTGAAGTTGAAAAGTTGGTAATTTGACGGGACGTTACATTGCCTCTAGTATCCATGTAGATGAAATATTTTTTGTCCATATTTGATAGTATAATGAATTAGAATTGAAGAAATTGTAAGATTAATATAAGATATATTTTTAAGAAATATATGGGAGGGAAATATAATGACATCATTATCTATTACTGGGGAAATAGTTTCTGAACCTAAAGTAAGAGGCTATGTAAAAAAAAATTTCAGTCTTTTATTTTGAAACATAATGATCATTTTTTTCCTGTTGATTTGTGGAGTAATAAGGAAAATAAAACATTATCCCAAGGTGATTATGTAAAAATTGAGGGATTTTTGAAACACAATGTCTGGAAGAATCAGAAACAGGAATGGAAACATAGAACTGTTATTGTTGTGAAAAATATTATGAATAATGTTGAGAGAAAAACTCATAATTTTATTGATTTGAACGGCATAATTGTAAAGAATTCGAAACGTATCCAAAATTCAAAATTTCGTGAGAAAAATATGGTTGCTGTTGTCGTTAACACAAATATAAATAAGAAAAGCAGTTATAAAAATCATTTGAATGTTAATTTTTGGAATGATTTGGTGAGTGTTGGTAGTAAGCTAAAGGTGGGTGATCAGGTAAAAATAGTTGGAAAATTAAACACTTCTAGTTGGAAGGAGAATGTTTATGATAAATGGAATCAACAGGTTAATATTGTTGCTGAGTCACTTTTTTTAAAAGAAGAATTAAAGGTTGATTTGCAAGTAAAATCAAGGTGATTCGATTTCAGATTCTATCTCTGGTAATTTTTCAAAAGTTTTTTCAATTTTTGACATTAGTAAATTGTCGTTGATTATTCTATCTGTTAAAATGACAAGAATATTGTCAAGGCGTTTAGAGTCTTTTATTAGGTGTTTATAAATGACGTTTAGTATAAGATATGACATTTCGATACTTATTATTGACTTTGTTTGCATATTTTCTATTTGGTCTTTTATACTAGAGAGACGAAGTAAAATACTGCTTTTTGTTTTTTCGCCAAACCATTGTAACACTGCGTTTTCAATAATTCTTGAAACGCTGTGACCAGTCCTTTTCGAATGTTTTTTTAGTTTTTTTACTGTTTCATTGTTTAAATAAACACTTATGTTCATTATAGGCCTCTCACATCGTCATGTTCATATATTTCTTGAATTGCTTCCTGCTCTTCTAATTCGTTTGATATTTCATTTTCGTTTGAATTTATTTTTGTTGTTTCGTTAATATCGGAAAATTCTTCGTCTCTATCATCAAATGTTTCTTTTAGTATCTCTTCGGGAATGTCTTTGATGTCAATTTCTCTAGAAATTGTATCGTCCATGTTTTCATTTTCCCAATCTCCTTCAAAAATTTTTTCTTCATCATTAATTTCATTCGGTATCATTGGTAATGGTGGCAATGGTGGTGCTTTTAACAAAACATCCATAAAACGATTGTCAATGTAATATTTTACTTTCTTTCCCTTATAAGGATATTTTCCATTTTGTATGATGAGACATTCATCAGGTGACATTGTTAATACTTCACCGGGAGTTAGTAGGGGTCGTCCGACTTCCATCTGTGTTTGATTGATATTATCGAGTACGACATCCATTCTTTTTCCGGATTTAGATATGTTTTTTCTAACTTCAGTGGAGACGCCAAGCAATTTTGAAATTTGACTGGCTGTTTCATTGTCATTTGCGGAGAAAAAAACCTTTGTATCTATGTTATCTAAAATTGCGTTGTCTCGGCCGTATGTTTTATTTAGTTGATTGACTGATTGTGATATAATTGCGACCTTTATTCCATAACCCCGACAAAAAGCGAGATTAGATTCTATAGAATTCATGCGTCCAAGTTGTGGAAATTCGTCAAGTAGCATTAATAATCGATGTTGTTTTTCAATGGCTTCTAAGCTAGATTCACGAGCGGCCATTTTCAAAAAAATAAAAGTAAAAAAAATACGTAGAATAGGGTTTAGTCTGGTTAAATCACTGGATGGAATACATATATACAGTGTTGTTGGGTATTGCGAATCAACAAGGTCTTCTATATTGAAATCTGATTTTGATGTTGTTTTTGCTAGTAGAGGGTCTGAAAATAGGTATAGAGGCGCGGTTGCGCTAGTAATGACTGAACTTCTATTTTTTTCATCTCTGGCTAATATATCTTGTGCCGCTCGGGCAACTTCTTTGTGGGGTCCTATAGGTGTATGTTGATAGTGTAGCATTTCGTTTGCCCATTCTTCTGAATTTCCAGAAATAAAATGTAATAAATCATGAAAGGTCGGTTTGGGATCACGGTATTTTAAATGTAGAATTGCACCATTTAAAACCATTTCTGCTGACTGACGCCAATATGGATCAGCATTGCTTTTATTTTCATCATTAGGTGTCATTATAATAGTGACAATGTTTTGAACATCCTGTATTTCATGGTTTGTTCTGATACGAATTTCGTCTAGAGGATTATATTGATTTGTGTTTTCTACTGTTGGGTTAAAGTATTTAATTTCGGAAAATTGACTTCTAAATCCGGCGGTTAGTTTATGAATTTCTCCTTTAATGTCGAGTATAACTGCGCTATTTGGCCATGTGATCATTGTAGGAATGACAAAACCTATACCCTTTCCGGCACCTGTGGGTGCAATACAGCAGGTATGTGTTTTACTATAGTCGAGTAGAATTTTTCCGGGTTTTGACATTAAATCATTTTTTTTGTATTTAGCTTCTTTTGTTTGTGCAAGTACAATGCCTTGTATTTTTCTGTAATTTAATAATTTATCTCTTTTAAGGTCTTTTTCTGTTGCCCATCTTGCGGTTCCGAAGGACCCGGTATTGTTTACGTGCATTCTGGCACGATAGAAAATTAGTGATAATATACTGGTGATAATCATACCAGAAAATAGAGGGATAAGTGAAACCCAGAAAATCCATTGAACTTCCGGGTTTGTTTGCTGATAAAACCATCTTACCCAATCCCAGGGTAGATATATAGGTTTATTGAAAACATATCCCATCGGTTCTCCTAGTAAAGGAGAATATTCAAAAAGTAGAGCAGCTAAAGGAGCGGCAGTGAATATACCTATTATAAATGAAACAGAGGTGATGAATTTTATCATTTTATTCTCGCTTTTTTTGATTTTTCTTATTTTTATTTTTTTCTAATGGTTTAATTTCTATATCTTCACCAACTTTTTTGCTGGATATATAGAGTGGTATATAATAATTAATGTTTTCAGAGGTTTTGATGATAGCAAATAGACGGTCTGATAATTCATCTCTTTTACCTATCTTAATTATTTTTCCGGTAATATTTTCATTTCCTTGCCATATTTTATTGATTTTTATTTGTTCTGTTTTTTCTTGTGCGTTTTTCAGGGATTTTACGATTTGAGATTTTATATTTATTTTTTGTGCGTTATCTCTAAGTTCAAAAAGAGTTTTTTTAGGTACGAAAAAATTGTTTTTATTTTTAGACGCAAGGTTGAGCGAAACTAGGTAATCTAGCCGTTTTTTTTGGTACGCATTAAGATCAGAAATTTCTGATTTACCTAATATTTGTTTTGCATTTATCCCGGTATCGAGCATAGTAATTGTATTTTTATTGATAAGTTTTTCTAAATTTTGTTTTCTTTCTTCTGAAGTTCGGTAACCTAATATGTCAGTAGCTATTTCGCCAGCTAATTTCCTCGATTCGTATACCATCCATGTTTTAGGTATTAAAAATTTCTTTTTCTGAATAGTATCTATTCCTCGAATGACAATATGAATATGTGAATGATCTGTATTGTTATGCTCACACGCTATCCATTGTAATTGTTTTCCAAGATATGATTGTAAACCAAGCATCCATTCTCTTGTGTATTTTTTTAGATTTATTAAATTTCCGTGTTCTGGTGATATCATAAAGCGGAAATGATGTTTTTCATTTTTTTGAAATTGAATAAATTTTTCTGTGTTGACATTAGAGTTTTCTTTATCATCGAAAAAATCTGGTATTTCTTGATTTTTTCCAGCTCCTTCTCTCTGTATGTATTTTAGATGATTTTCCAAATTAGTTTTGTTTGATGGTGATATCCAGAATTGTACTTGTGCACGTTGGTTTTTGTTATATCCGAGAGATGCATATTTAAAATGGATTCTAGGTTTTTGTGGTAGATTTGAATATTCATATAATGAGCGGTTTTTACGCATTTTCAGTGTTAATTCATCATATTTTTTCATATTTGATAAAATTTTCCTTGCTATTATCTATTATATGATTTTGGATTATAACATAGATATTTTTTTGATGCAAAATAAATTAGATAAAAATCTGTTATACTCTTGTACTTGCCTTATCTTTTCTATTTTTGTATATTTTGTTGATTTTTATTGTTTTATCATTGTTTTATCATTGTTTTGTTATTATTTCAATATTGTTTTGATATGATTTTAATATCTATTGTTGTAAATTTTATTATTGTTTCGTGTCACTGGTGACACGTGGGGGAAGAAAAATGGCTGTCGAATCGAAAAGTAGTTCTGTGGAAAAAAAAGTAAAGAAAAAATGGAAATATGTGACACTTCGCATTCCAGAAAAATTATATTTGGAATGTAAAGAAATATCGGATTATCGAGGTGATACTGTTCCTGTAGTGATAAAATCCCTTATTGGCGATGCGTTGGAGAGGAGGGAAAGAAAAAGGAAAAAAACATGAATATTTAATGCTTTTTTTAACATTGACATTTGCCGATATTTATTATATTATTTTAAGTAAAATAAAATATAAAGGAAAGCTTAGATGAAAACGATTAATTTAAAACAAATAAAAATTGAGAGAGAATTGTCTTCTTTATACGAAATCGATAATGAAATTTTAAAACGTATAAGAAGTGATATGAAAGAGAATGGTTTTAAGGAATCACATCCTTTAGTGATTTGGAAGCGCGATAATGATTATATTTTGGTTGACGGACATACCAGATTGCAAGCGGCAAAAGATCTCGAAATAAAAAATGTACCAGTTGAAATAGTAACTTTTTTATCAATGAGAGATGCTGTGAAACATAGCCATAAAGAACAGAATCATAGAAGAAATTTATCTAATGCAGACTTAGTGAAAAGATTTATGTATTATCGTGAAATAGGAGTTAAAGGACCGGGCCGAGAGGCAGATAAAATAGCTAAAATATTATCTATTTCTTCTGGGCAGGCACGCAAAATCATTTACATTTTAAATAATGCGACTTCCAAAGAATTAAAAAAAATATTGCTTGGTGACATTACGATTAATTCTCTTTTTAATGTATTACATGAGAAAAAAATGCCAAAAGGAAAACCTTCGGGAAGGGAGGATGTCCAAGAAAAGAATGATATTAAAAATGTAAGTTCTTTACCGAAGGAAAAACCAATTTTAAAAAAAGATGCACCTGTTAAACTAGAAGAAAAAATAAATTTAGATTCTTTTCTTAGAAAGATAAAAAACAGACTGGAAAAAATATCGGATGATGAGGAGTTGGATTATTTTGATATTTTGACTGGAAAAAGTAAAAAACATGTTGTTTCTATAAAATGGAATAATGGTGAAGAAGGTAAGTTGAATTTATGGGGGCGAACAAAAGCTGATGTTTTGAAACAGTTTAGAAAATCCAGTTTAGATGTTAAAATTGAATCATCACCCAAAACTGTTTAAAGTTTTTGTATTATTTGTTTTTTTTCAATTTTTATTGTTTTTCCCTTTTAAAGAGATTGGTTTGATCAATTTTACTTCTTCTGTGCCTAGAGGTTTTTATTTTTTTGATGATGGGCAAATCACAAAGAATGATTATGTCGCTGTGTTAAATATGTATAATTATCCTTTAGTAAAAAAAATAATTGCTGTACCCGGTGATAAATATGTTCTTTCGTTAAGTGGTGTCTATATTAATGATGTTTTGATAGGAAAATATAATGGTGGTCCCACGGTAAATATTGATGAAGGTATTTTAAAAAAAAATGAGTATATTGTCTTAGGTGAGAATGTTAAAAGTTATGATAGTCGTCATTTTGGGAAACTTTCTGTGAATGATTTGCTAAAACTAAAAAGATTTTGTAAGGGAAAGTAAATTATAAAACCCCACAATTCCACAATCGAAGAGTTTTAAAATCTTCTCATGTGGATTTGTGGATTTTTCGTTTGAATTCTTGTGTTGTTTATAATAAAGAAGCAATAAAATATTGACGAAATGTTTGTTATTTTATATGTTTTTCGTGATGATTGTGTTGTTGAATTTCTTTTTTGTGTGGGCGCGAGCTCCTTAAATGTTGTATCGCAGTTTTGAATGTCCCTCTCGGAAGAGGGGGACAAAAAAGGGAAATTTCAATACGACCATAAGTCGTATTATCTATGGTGCATGTTTTTTTGTTTTTGTCAAATTTAAACGAAGTAAAAGAGGAAAAAATAAAATGAATGATTATCCCACATCCTATGAAAATATAATGAATAAATTTACAGAACAGTATAATGTTTTATGGGGACAAATAAACGAATTAAAAGTGAAAATATTACAAAAAGATGAAGAAATAGAAAATTTGAAAAGTGAAAACATTTTGCAAAAAAAATCAGAAATCGAAGTTTATTATGATGAAAACCGGCATTCCCTGGTTATGCGAGGTTCATTAAAAGAATAAAATAAGAAAAATGAGGAGGAAAAATAAATAGTTATTTTGAGTGAAGAAAACCAAAAATATAGGAGATAAAATGACAGAATCAAAATTTGATAAAAATGACGACAAAATTTTTGAGGATGAAGGACCATGGGATGAATTGACTGAAGATGAAAAAACTAAAATTTATTCTGAAATGTTAGAAGAGGAAAGAGATGAAATAACAGAAGAAGAAAAATCTGAACTACTAGAAGTTGAAAAAAACAATAAAGATTTTGAAGAAAAACAAAGGAAAAGCAGAAGTAAATAAATGAGTATTGAATTTTGAAATATGTTTTTTGCAACAAAGTTTATTCGTCGTGATCGAGTCTATCAAAAGTTATAAAATGTAGTATTTGATGGTTTGGAAAAATAATTTAATGGATATCAATTTTTTTGACGTGAGGTTTGTTTTTTTTCCCAGAGACAAAATTTGTTTCATCATCAAAATTTATTATTTCCTCAGGTGAACAATTTAAATGTTTTGCCAATCTGACCAAAGTACTTATTTTGGGAGGCATACCTCGTTGTTCAATTCGCCTGATTGTTGATATGCTTACGGCAGATTTTTCAGCTAAATCTGATTGTGTGTAACCCTTCAATACACGATATTTTTTCAATCCCAATGCAATTTTACTTTGTAATTCAGTTTTATTGTTCATTTTTTACTTTTTTCTATTTTAAATAGGGGTAGTTAAATTTCTTGTTCATTTTTAATCACTCCTTTTTTTTCAGTCAAGCGTGGTCACCTCCCCCGCCGATGTGATCCTCCGAATAAGGTTATTTCCACTATCGGCCACATATACAGTGCCGCTGGAATCCACAGCGACGCCTGAGGGATGCTTGAATTTTGTTTTGATGCCTATGCCATCCGCAAAACCCTGAATTCCACTACCGGCCAACGTGCCAACCTCCCCCGTTGGCGTGATCTTCTTGATTTGGTGATTATTAGTATCTGTCACATAAACAATACCGGCGGAGTCCACAGCCACGCTGGAAGGATAGTTGAACTTTGCTGTCGCGCCGGTGCCAGTCCCGCCGGCCAAGGTGCTTACCACTCCAGCCGGCGTGATTTTTCGAATGCACCTATTTATACTATCTGCCACATAGACAGCGCCGGATGAATCCACAGTAACTCCGAGGGGAAAGTTAAACTGCGCTTCTGTGCCGGGGCCATCCGCAAAACCCCACTCACCACTACCGGCCAAGGTGCTTACCACTCCAGCCGGCGTGATTTTTCGGATGCAATTATTATCACTATCAGCCACATAAACAGTGCCAGCTGAATCTACAGTCACTCCGATGGGATAATTAAATTCTGCCCTACTGCCGGCGCCATCCTTGAGGCCCTGCCGGCGGCCTGCAAAGGTGCTCATCTCCCCGTCAGGCATTATTTTCTTGATTCGATGGTTGCAATAATCTACCACATATACATTGCCGGACGAGTCAACAGCCACGCTGCGAGGATCGTAAAAATTTGTTACGACTAATGACAATTCCCCGTCGCGATTCTGCTTGTATATCTGATTATTTTTGCAATCGTTTATATATAGGTTGTCGGCTGAGTCCACTGTCACAGCGGATGCGCGCGCAATCTGCATTTTCTTGTTCATTTTTAACCCTCATCAAAGGAAAATTAAATTGTGCGTTTTCTTTATCACCATTTTTGTAACCCTTTTCTTTAGTTCCGGCAAAATTGCATATTATTCCATTTTGAGAAATTTTTCGAATATAGTGATTGTCACAATCAGTTATAAAAATATCATTTTTTGAGTTCAAAGTGATTCCATATGGATGAATTATAAATTCACCTGGACTGTTAGGACCAAATAAAAAGCTAGATTCCCCTTTCTGACTAATTTTACGGATACAATAATTTTCTGTTTCTGCTACATAGACATTGTTTTTTAAGTCTATAGTTATATTTTGGGAATTTCCAAGTTTTAGATATTTATTCAAACCTTTTGTTTTTTCCCCTGAAACACCATCAAAGAACTTTGTAATTTTAAATTTCTTTTTATTCATTGTAATTGTTTTCCTTAAAGCTTTAGACCGAAGAAGTTTGTTTTACTTATTTGATTTTTGAATATTCATCAAAATTATTTAATTTCTTAAATTTTCTAAGTTCTTTTCTGTTCATTTATTTTCTCCATATTTTAAAAATAATTTTCAGTCGAAATTTTGAGGTATACTAATTAATATCAGCATACCCCAAATATATTATTAACAGAACATTTTGATAAGTTTTTGTTTTTTCATTTTGCATTTAAATAACACTCTGATTCTGGAAAATTAGGATTCTGAGTATCATATGTGTTACGTTGCGATGTATATTTTTTGGCAGTTTTGATGCATCTTTTTATCAGCTTCCAAGCATCTGTATGGCTCAATCTATCGTATAAAGTGTCATAATAGGATCCTGATCCACCGTATTCGTATATTTCGAATAAACTGTCGCCTTTGTTATAATGTACACCTCCAGAGAGTTGATATCCTTTGGATTTTTCCCATAAATTTATCAACTCTCCGAGTGAAATTGAAACACCTAGTTCATCAGCTAAAATAATATAATCTCGATGAATCCATTCATCATGACCATAACGGATTATTTTTTCTTCGCAATATTTCTCATTCATTCCATAGATGTAATTTTTGACTCTCACTTCATTCTTCCCTTTTTTGTTTTTCATTTTACTATCCTTTTTATTTAAAAATAAAAGTTATTCGAAAAGTAAACATGTTACCAGGATGGAAAAAAATTATACATCCACCCATTATGTTTATGAGTTTTAGTGAACACTTCAAAACAACCACCACATACATTTTCAAGCTGATCGATAAAAAGTTCCATTTTTTCATCATATTTTTCCTTAGGATTTCTTATATACATTTGTGCAAGTTCAATATCATATTTATTTCCAACACTAAAATCGTAGTCATTTTCATCATCTCCATCATTTTTATAATCCTCATAATCTTTATCGTTCATTTATTTCCTCCATATTTTCAGTAACTTTAAAATTTTATTCATTTATTCCTTTATAAAACAATCAGGAAAAATATGACGTTTGCGCTCACGTCTTGCAGGGCACTGATCATCGTATTCGTCGTGTCGTGTTGTAAATTTTCTGGCAGTCTCAATATACTTTTTTATCAGTTCCCAAGCATCTGCATAATTTAACTTGTTACATAATTCATCGTCAAAAGTATCTGTAATCAAACCATATTCGCGCATCTCAAAATACTTTTTCCATCCGTATTCGTATATTTCGAATGACCTGTCGTTCTCGTTATAATTTATACCCCCATCAAAATAATAATATCCTTTAGATTTCTCCCACAGTCTTTGCAACTCTCCGAGTGAAATTCGAACACCTAGTTCATCAGCAATTATCACAACATCCTCATTCATCCACTTACTAGGTCCATATGTCATTATTTTTTTATATTCTATTTTTTCATTTATTCCATAAACGTAATTTCCGACTCTCACTTCATTTTTCTTTTCTTTATTTTTCATTTCATCACCTCTTTTCAACCATTAATATATCTTAATTATACCATTAATAGTATGCTTTGTCAAGTTTTTTTGTTTTTTTTATATTACATTTTCGTAACATTAACAAAGCTTATTTTTAACTATTCTTAAAATTCAAAGTTTCAACAAAACCCTCTGTTGTAACTTTGCGGATACTTCTATAATCGCTGTCAATAATGTAAACTATTCCGGATGAATCGACAGCTAAATCAGAAGGATTATAAAACTGAGCTTCCATTTTTGGCCCATCTACAGAGCCCATTTTACTATTACCTGCGAAAGTGCTTACTATTCCTTCTGGGGTAATTTTCCGAATGCAATGATTTTTACGATCCGCAACATAAATATTATTATTGTTATCTGAATTCAAACCCTCAGGAGAATTAAACAGCGCCTTCGAATCAAAACCGTCAGTGTAGCCACAGATACTACGCCCGGCAAAAATTCTTGCTTTTCCTTCAGGCGTAATTTTCCAGATGCAGTGTTGATAATAACACGTCACGTAAATATTATTTTTTGGATCAATAGCCAAATAACAAGGATAGCGAAACTTTAATCCTTCTTCGACTCTCTTATTGGACTCTCTTATACCTTCATTGCAAAAGGTACTAACTATCCCTTCTGGAGTAATTTTTCTAATACAGTGATTCCCCGAATCGGCAACATATAAGTTGCCGAATGAATCCACAACAATGCCAAAAAGACAATTAAATTGTGCTTTTTTCCTATCACCATTTTCATAACCTTTTTCTTTAGTTCCGGAGAAAGTGTGTAATGTCCCATCCCGAGTAATTTTTTGAATAGAACTGTCTTCAATAAAATCTGTAAAAAAAATATTTTCCTTTGAGTCCACAGCTATTCCCCATGGAAAATGAGTTTCACCGAGAAAGTTTACTTCCTTTTTTACACTAAATTTATAAATACAATAATTCCCCACATCCGTTATATAAACAGTATCTTTCACACTTTTAATATTTTCGAACTGCTTGTATTTCTCATATTCACCAAAATTATCTAATTTTCTAAATTCCTTTCTGTTCATTTATTTCCTCCATATCTAAACATACTTTAAATATACTACTAATAGTATAATTTGCCAAGTTTTTTTCCTTTTTTTTATATTACATTTTTGTAATATTTCAAGGGATATTTATACTTTTCAACACTCGTGTTAAGCGCTCGATTGCATACAACCAGGGTGAAAAACATTTTTTTCTAGCTAACATATGATCACACGAGATATATCAGTCATAGAAACGAGTTTTCTTTGATTAAGTTTGAGTTTTTTCCGTTCCGTTTTTATTCGCTCATAGAACTCACATATTGCGATGATCATAATAGCGCATTTCCTAATTTTGGGTTGTTTTTTTAAAAAAACGGGTGAGGGCAACAGCTCTCCACATGAAGTATGATTGTGGTGAGGTGTTGCGGGTGAGAAAATTACAAAAATTTGAAAGATATTGTGTTGGTTATTTTAGT
>Ga0209149_1000117_pt1 | contig 33666 bp, 23 predicted proteins | sample WorMetTyACAVOLI2_FD_187423 | JGI IMG/M metagenome (GOLD analysis project Ga0209149, IMG submission 187423) | Marine gutless worms symbiont microbial communities from Max Planck institute for Marine Microbiology, Germany - Olavius algarvensis... ... | reverse complement strand
GCTTTAACCAATTTTTCAAAGAACATTGACCAAATTTAAAATGTTGGACCTACAATTTTGTAATTTATTCTGATCAATTTTAAGTTTATGCGCAGGCTCTATAGTAATACCCTCACTATGCAGGGTCAAGGATTAAAATGGGGGTCCGTGTTGCGGGGTACGGGTTGCGGGGTGCGGATTGCGAGGTGCGGGGTGCGGGGTGCGGGGTACGGGGTCTCGATTGCGGATTGCGGATATTGGATTTCGGATTTAAACGAATTAGAGCCCGGGGGCCGGCTGCGGGGTAAGCAAGCCGGCATTCGGCGTTCGGTTTTCGGCATTCGGTGTTCGGCATTCGGGGATCGAAAAAGCAGGTTTTCGGTTTTCGGAACGCGGAGTTCGGCATTTGGAATATGGAAAGGGGTAGATGGTGGAAGGTGGAAGGTAAAAACTTTAGGGCAAAAGGCGCAAGGTGCGCGGTCAATGGTCCAACGTCAATGGTTGGGAGCAGGTTGATGATTGGCAACTTCCATAATCATTTCGTTCCTTCTCTCACCTTCTTTCTTTTCAGACCTTCTCACCTTCTCACCTTCTTTCTTTTCAGACCTTCTCACCTTCTCACCTTCTCACCTTCTTTCCTTTCCAACTTCCGAATTCATCTATATCAACCCATAACCTTCGACCTTTCAGCCTTTATTTTCCTTTATTGCTTCTTTCAAGCAAACTGTAAGGGAGACAAACTCCCCGGGCTCCAGGGTTTCCGCGCGGCGGGAATGATCGATGCCGGCCGCCGACAGGGCCTGCCGGGCAGTTTGAGAATCAATGGGCAGCCCGCTTGCCGCCAGGGCGTTTTTCAGGGTTTTGCGTCGGTTGCCGAAAGCCGCCTTGATGACGGCGAACAACATTGCCTCGTCATGGGGTCCATAAACCGTGGTGGGTTTGAATTCGATTTCTATAACGGCTGAATCAATTTTCGGCTGGGGATAAAAAGCGCTGGCCCTGACATTTAACAGGGGGCGAATTGCCGCGCAGTATCTGAGCATGGCGGTGATGCGGCCATATTCTCTGCCGCCGGGTCGGGCCGCAATCCGCTGCGCCAATTCCTTTTGGAACATGAAAATCGCCCGCTTAAAGTCATGGCGCGCCTGAATCAATTTGATTAAAACCTGGGAAGAAATATTGTAGGGCAGATTGCCGACTACCGTAATCTTGCGATCGGCTGAAGCCGGAAACTGACCCAGATCTATTTGAAGGATATCGCCGGCGACAATTTCACAATTGGAAATGTTGTGGGCCAGCAATTCAGTCTTCAACAGGTCAATAAGCTGTTGATCTTTTTCGACGGCATATAATTTTTTGACGCTGCGTGCCAACGGAATCGTCAGCGCCCCCAGCCCGGCGCCGATTTCCAAGACCACATCCTGTTCCGATAGGCCTGATTTGGCTGTTATGGCAGCGGCAATCGACGGATCGGAGAGAAAGGATTGTCCCAGTCTTTTTTTGGGTCGGAGCTCCCAAGCTCGCAGCAGTGTTTTGGGTGTTGTCATAGTTCACTAGGTAACAGGGTTTATCGTCGATTTCAATGCTAACTTCCGCCAACACCCCAATCGACTCCCAATTTCCGGGCAAAAAATCCAATGACTTGACTTTTCTACAAATGTTAATTATTTTTATTGTATTTTCTTAGGGTTAGGTGGGTGTAAACGTGTTACCCTTTTACAAAGGAGGAATCCATGCCTAGAAAGAAAGGGAAGGCAGTCAGTTTCGATGCCATGGTTAAATTTTTTATGCAAAATTATAATATCCCGACCAAAAAAGATGTCGACCAATTGATTATCAGGTTGGACCGCCTGGAAAATTTAATTAAAAGTTCGATGGGTTCCTGCACCGCCAAATCACAGAACTCCCGCCGGAAAACTTCTCTGACGGCTGTCGATATCGTACTGGACACCATTAAACGTTCGAAGCAGGGAATTGATTTTGCACAAATTCAGGCAAAAACCGGTTTTGATGAAAAGAAAATTCGCAACATAATATTCCGTTTGAATAAGTCCGCCAAGATCAAGCGCAAAAGCAGGGGCGTGTATATTGCGGGCTGATCGGACAGGGAGAAAATGCCTAAAGTGCCCTGAAATGCCTAAAATGCCTAAACTTATGGTGTCGCTGCGCTCCGTCTTTTATATGAAAGAAAGTTGGCTGGTGCCATATAATGTAGGAAAACAAATAAAGAGTATACCTTGCGTTTCATATCTCTATAATTGACAGGACACATTAATTTTAGTCAATTTAGTCATTTTGCTATTTTAGTCATTTCTTTGAATACTATTTTGACCAAAAAAAATGTTTGCCTGCTGCAAAAATAACATAAACAATATTTAAGACCAAATGGGGTGACTATGGAAACTATCGTGGATTCTTCCAATCCGGGGCTTAAGGCCGGTGACCGGATTTGTGATTATCGCATCGAGCATGTTGAAACGCTGAAAGAAATTTCGGCGGTTTTTTATGCCCTGAAGCATCTGACTACCGGGGCCAGACACATTCACATCGGCAAGGAAGATGCCGAAAATACCTTCAGTGTGGCATTTAAAACCATCCCCAAAGATTCCACCGGTGTCGCTCACATTCTTGAGCACACTGCGCTGTGCGGTTCCCGGAAGTTTCCCGTGCGGGATCCTTTTTTTTCGATGCTCAAAAGAAGTTTGAGCACCTTCATGAATGCCTTTACGGCCTCGGATTGGACCATATATCCTTTCTCGACCCAGAACAAAAAGGACTTCTACAATTTGATGGACGTATACCTGGACGCCGCCTTTTTCCCGAAACTCGATGGTCTCAGCTTCAAGCAGGAGGGACACCGCCTGGAGATCGACGACGGTGATCAAGGGCAGGACCCAGAACTTCCCCGGTTAATCTACAAAGGGGTGGTCTACAACGAGATGAAAGGCGCCATGTCATCGCCGGATCAGGTGATGGCCCGCTCGATTTTAAAAGCGCTCTATCCCTCATCCACCTATCAGTTTAATTCGGGAGGCGAGCCGGCTGAGATTCCAACCCTCACCTATGAACAACTCAAAGAATTTCACCGGCAGCACTATCACCCCAGCAACGCCTTTTTCTATACCTACGGCAACCTGCCGCTCAAAGACCATCTGGCTTTTATCGAAGCCAAGGTGCTCGGGCAATTCAAACAAATTGACCCGGATACCGATGTCGCGGCCCAACCCCGCTGGAAGCAGCCGCGATCGTCAACCTATCCGTACCCTTTCGATAAAAACGAAGATCCTACCCATAAATACCAGGTGTGCGTCGCCTGGTTGACCGCCGATATCAAGGACTCTTTTGAAATTCTGACCCTGACATTGCTGGAGCAAATCCTGTTGGGCAATTCTGCGTCTCCCCTGCGCAAAGCGTTGATCGACTCCGGGCTGGGCAGCGCCCTGTGCGATGGCTGCGGCTTCGACGCCGACAACCGGGACTCGCTGTTTGTCAGCGGGCTGAAAGATGTCGAACAGGCATCGGCCGACAAGATTGAAGCCGTTATTTTTGACGTGTTGGCCGACCTTGCCGATAACGGCATTGAAAAAAAGCTGATCGATTCCGCCATTCATCAAATTGAATTTCATCGCAAGGAGATCACCAATTCGCCTTATCCATACGGCATTAAATTGCTGCTGACGTTTTCAGGCAGCTGGTTCCACGGGGGTGATCCCCTTAAAATTCTAAACTTCGATGCGGATCTGAACCGTCTGCAGAGCGAATTGGCCCAGGGCTCTTTTTTTGAAAGCCGCATCAGGAAGTATTTCCTGGACAATCCGCACCGGATCCTATTTACCCTGGCACCGGATCAGGAGATGGCGCAAAACCAGGACCAACGGATGCGCTCTGAGCTCGAGCGCATCCGGAAAGATTTATCCTCCACGGATATAGATCAAATCAAGCAGGACGCGGAAGCATTGCAGCGTCTGCAGGAGACTGAAGAGGATGTTGCCAGTCTTCCCACGCTGCAGCGCCAGGACATACCGCCGACGGTACCGCTGATAAAGCAGAGTGGCTTCGAGGCTGACCTGCAGGCAACCATCTATAATCAGGCCACTTCCGGTATTGTTTACTATGCCGCAGCCGCCGGGACCGGATCACTGCCCGGCAACCTGATACCGCTGACCCCATTTTTTTGCTATACCCTGGCCCGCATGGGCACCCGCATACGCAATTATGCCGACCTGGCCCAGCGCATCGATACCTATACGGGTGGAATCGGGGCCTCCACCCATTCCCGGACCCGTTTCGACCCGGCCGGGGAATGCATCCCCTTCGTTTCATTTAACGGGAAATGCCTGGTCAGAAACCAGGAGCCGATGTTCGATATTATCCGGGAAGTGCTTCATCAGCATGATTTTTCCGATCTCCCCCGCTTAAAAAACCTGCTGCTCGAGTATCGGGCCGGGCTTGAGTCGATGGTCATACACCAGGGTCACCGGTTGGCCATCTCCCTGGCGTCCCGCAAGTTCTCCACCACCCGCGCCCTGGGCGAAACCTGGAGTGGCGTGCACCAACTGCAAGCCATCAAGCAATTAGCCGATAGTCTCGACGAGCAAAAACTCGGCCGGCTGTCAACGGATTTGACTGTTATCGGTGAGACGATTTTCACCCGCCCTAACTTCAAAATGGCCCTGATTGGTGAGGACGAAGCGCTCGTTGAGGCGTTGCCGAATTTGGGTTCCGTATACAACGGGTTCGATGTCGGAAATGGCGATGGCTTCTCCGATCCGGATATTAAGCTGGAGGCGGAAACCATTCGGGAAGGCTGGAGTACGTCGTCGGCGGTATCCTTTGTGGCCCTCAGTTTTGAAACCGTGCGCATGGAACACGAGGATTCGGCGGCCCTATCCGTTATCAGCAAGATTTTGAGATCCATGTATCTGCATCGTGAGATTCGCGAGAAGGGCGGGGCCTATGGCGGTTTCGCCCTTTACAGCCCGGAAGACGGTCTGTTCAGTTTCGCTTCCTATCGTGATCCGCATATCGTGTCGACCTTAAATGCTTTTGACAATGCCGCGGCCTTTATTCGCTCCGGCAACTTCAGCGATGAAGATGTCAATGAAGCCGTGCTGCAGGTATGTTCGGAGATAGACAAACCCGACCCGCCGGGACCGGCTGCCAGAAAGGCCTTTTACCGTAAAATTATATCCTTGAGCGACGAGATGCGCACCCGCTATAAAACCGAGCTCCTGGCGCTGAACCGCAGCAAAGTAATGCAGGCCGCGGAGAAATACTTCGATCGGCAGGATACCCAAAAGGCGGTGGCGGTGATTTCCGGGGAGGATCAGATCAACGCCGCCAACGTCAAATTGGGTGAGCGCCCTTTAAAGATTCATCGGATCTAACAATTCCTGATTTTATAAACCGAGTCCTTGCGGATTTTGATTTTGGATTTTAGATTTCGGATTTTGGATTTATTGTATCGCTGCGCTCTATCTGTTTTTAATTTTGTCGCAGAAAACCTGGTCCTCCCTCCGGTCCGGAAGCTGGAGTCGGTTTTTAGATTTCGGATTGCGGATTTCGAATTGCGGATTTGTTGTATCGCTGTGCTCTATCTGTTTTTATTAAAATGACAGAATTCCTTAAATCCAAAATCCGAAATCTAAAATCCCAAATTTAGGGAGAATAAAATGGGATCAATTATCATTGGCAAACTGTCAATATAGTCATAATTCTCACGAGTCCGGAGCCTACCCCTATGGCCAAACCGATTGAAAAGCTGATGAGCGTGCCGGAAGCTGTCAGACAGTTTGTAAAGGACGGCGACCACCTGATAATTGGAAATTATACGGTCTGCACCTGCATGGAACTGGTTTTCGAAATCCTGCGGCAGGGCAAAAAGGGATTCACCCTTTACTCCCAATCCGGCATACTGGATGTCGAAATGCTGGTGGCGGGCGGAGCGGTTGAGCGGCTGGTGACGACCTATGTGCTGCGCTCCGGCGGGCGGCGTGGCGGTTCGGCCGTGGAGCGCGCCCTGCAGGCCGGGTCCCTGCAAATTGAAGACTACACCAATTTCAACTACAACGCCCGCCTGATGGCAGGCATGCACGGATTTTCATTCATGCAGGTGTTCGAAGGGATCACCGTTACGGATCTTTTCAAAAAACGCGGTTTTTTAGGGGAAGACAAATATCGGATCATCCAGTGCCCCTATACCGGGAAGGAGGTGGTGACCGTGCCGGCCGCCAATCCCGATGTCTGTATCCTGCATGTCCAAAGGGCGGACAAATTCGGCAACGCGCAATACTGGGGCGCCATCGGCAGTGTGCCGGCCGCCGCCCTGGCCAGCAAGAGGATCATCGTTACCTGCGAACAGATCGTCGACACTGAGATCATCCGGTCCAGCCCCCATCACACCATTATTCCGGCGTTCAGAACCGATGCCGTCATCGAAGTGCCCTGGGGAGCGCACCCGACCGAAGTGGTGGGGCACTACAACCAGGATCGTCTCATGTACGGATTATTCATGCTGGCGGCCGCCGACGGGGACAGGTTGCAGGAGTGGATGGATGAATGGATATTCCGTTGTCACGACCGGCCGGCTTATATCGACCATTACGCGGACAAGTTCGGCAGCGACCGACTTCAAAAACTCGTCGCCAAACCGTTTTACTCCGCGCCCGCCGACTATGGTTCGGCGTTTCACACTGCCTGGGATGAGAACGGCCAGGATCGGGCGACGGGCATGACCATGGCCGAAATCGAAGGCCTGCTGGATGAGAAGGGGCTGTTATATGACTAAAAAATATACGTTGAACGAACTTCTGATCATTGCCGTTGCCAGGGAAATCAATAATTACGACAACGTCATCCTCGGCATCGGGCTGCCCACCACGGCCGGCGCTCTAGCCAAAGCCCTGCACGCGCCCCAGGCAAACCTGATGATGGAAGCGGGCATGATCGACTTCGAACCGTTGATTCCACCCAACCACATCGCCGATGTCATGGCCTGCAAAGGTTACGCCTGCGCCACCGATCTGTTCACGGCCTTCACCATGACCTACCGCGGATTCGTGGATGTCTGCTTTCTCGGTGTCGGTCAGATAGACAAATTCGGCAACCTGAACACGACTTCCATTGGTGACTACTACGAACCTGATTTAAGGCTGCCGGGATCGGGGGGCGCGGCCGATTTTATCTCCTACGCCAAACGCACGGTACTCACCATGCGCGGCGGTGAGTTCGTGGAAAAGCTGGATTATTTTACCTCCCCCGGCTATCTGGACGGCGGCGATGCCAGGCAGCGCAGCGGCTTGTTTGCCCCGAACAGCGGCCCTTCCAGGCTGATCACCCGGAAAGGCATATTCGAATTCGACCCGGAAACCAAAGAGCTTTGCCTGGCCAGGATTCATCCGCGGATCACCGTGGATGATATCAAGAAAGACGTGCCCTGGGATTTGAAAGTATCGGAAAACCTTGCGGAGACTGAAAGACCCAGCGCTGAGGAGATCGACTTCATCCGCAAATTCGCCCCGGCCGCCGCCATGGGACGGGCCCTGGCCACCGAAATGGGTTTTGCCAATCTGACCAGGGAACTCGAGGCGCGGGGGAAGATGTAATTGGTGAGTACGGTTCCTGGTTTAGAGGACGTGGCTTTGTTTCACATTAAAGAGCTGATAAGTTGGCAAATATTACCAGCAGTGTTCAGGTGTCGGGTGTCAGGTGTCAGCAACTGAATTTGAACCACTGGATGGGAGTCGCTCTAAAATTAGATTTTCTTTCTCCGCTAGAATACTTCTTCCAGCGTCGTTCCCTGGGCGTATGCGGGCGGCGTCATTCCGAGAAAGGCGACCAGGGTCGGTACGACATCCCTGCCGTTATAGATCCGGCAATGGTGAGTTTCATTTATGCAACCGAGAAGGATTATCCAATACTCCATTCCTCCGGCACTCCACCGATCCAATCCTCCAGCACTCCATCACTCCAGCATTCCACTACTCCGCCACTCCAGTACTCCAACATCCCAATTCGCCTTAAGTTTACCTAAAAACCTCTCTTTGGGTTAATTTGTAGCCGACTCCAGTAGGTATAGCTATTTCACCGACCCACATCCGGATCCATGTCCGGATCGAAGGGCAGCTCATCCAAATGTTCGACATATTCCAGCGGATCGAAAGGCACCATTTTCAAGTCCAGCTTCGGTCGGGCCAGGGCCTGGATTTCGGGGCTGGGATTTTCCAGTCCGGTCCAGGGGATGCCATAGACTTCGCGGGCGTCAGGGTATTTTTTCTTCCACAGCTCATGGCGCAGTTTCATCCGGTTAAAGGGGCTTTTGAGGTGAATCAGGTTCACCAGCATGGGCGTCTTTTCGCGGGGGTCCGAAGGCAAAAAATAGAAAGCCGCGGGAATGCCGCTGGCCTCGCCCACCGGGTCCGGTGAGATCCAGTGGCGTTTGTAATTGCCTTTGACCGTCGCGCCGAGCCGGGGGCCGGCATAAATGAATACGTGATCGCGCCGGCTGTGGGTGTCGCCGTTCAACAGCAGGGCCGTCTGATCGATGCCGTCGATGACGCGGTCCGTGGGTATGTGCCGGGTTGCGCCGGCCAGGCGGGCAAAGGTGGTAAAAAGGTCGGTTTCGTGGATGATATCCCCCACCAGTTGCCCGGGCTTGATCGTGCCCGGCCACCAGGCAAAAGCCGGCACCCGCACGCCGCCCTCCAAAAAACCGCCTTTACCGCCGCGGTAGATGGTCTCGGCCATTCCCAGTCCCGGCGGCGGGTTGTGGGTCATCGGCCCATTGTCGGCCATGGCGATGACCAGGGTGTTTTCGGCGATGCCCAGATCCCTGAGTTTGTCCATCACCTGGCCGACAAAGGGGTCGATGTTGCACTGCAGGCCGTCCTGCAAGATGCTGCGCGATGTCGAGCACTTCTTCGGGTTGGGGATGAAGCTTGTCAGGTTGGGCCAGTTGGCGATGTAAAAGGGCTTGCCGGCCTTGGCATTGCGTTCGATGAACTCCAATGTCCGCCGCTGGGCCTCCGGGTCGATCTTCAGGTAGTTTTCATGGCTGTTGTCGCCCCACTGGCGGGCCTTTTCACCCTTTTTGCCTTCGGCCACCTGCACCCAGCCTTTCGTTATAAACGTGTCGTCGAGTTTGTAGGGATCCGGCGGCAGCATGTCTTCGAACAGACCGATGGAGGCGTTGGCGCCTTCGGCGACGCGGGTGTTGAGCGACAGGATCTGGTTGTAGCCGGTGAAAAAGGCTTCGTCGAATCCCTGGTTGTGGGGATAGCTTTCTTCGATATCGCCCAAGTGCCACTTGCCGTGAAATGCCGTGGCATAGCCTGCCTGGGACAGCACTTCGGCGATGGTGACTTCCTCGCCGCGCATGCCGTGCATTTCCAGCAGCATGCCGATGTTGTACATCCCGCTGCGGACCGCCAGGCGGCCGGTGGCCGATGCGGCGCGGCTGGGCGTGCAGCCGACTTCGGTGTACATGCGGGTGAATAAAATACCCTCCTGGGCCATGGTATTGAGACGCGGCGTATCGAGCCCCCGAACCTTCTGAATGGCCGGAATACCGACATCGCCGTAGGCCGTATCATCCCACATAATGTGGATAATGTTGGGCGGGGTACCATGTTTTGCCTTCAATTCGGCCAGTATCTCGTCAAGCGCCCGGTCTTCGGCCGTCCATTTTTCGCCATGCTGGGCTGCGAGGATATAATACTCTGCGTCCTGGATGATCTTATCGTCCGCTTGGGCGGCCGGCTTTCTGGCACCCAACCCAAAAGTCAGTGCTGTAAAAAACAAAATCAAAGTGAAAATACTACTGCCTTTCATAGTTGTCTCCTTTTCGGTATTCAGGGCCGCCCAGGGCTAATCGCACCAGGGGGATAAATTTAATCGAACAGATCAGGCTCCGGCCACTCGAATTCGGCCTGAAGCCGTCCCTGGTAATTTGTTGCTTCGACTGTTTAACTCTAAGCACAATCTTGGCGCATACAATATCAAAGATGGATGATGAAGATTGAATTTTAGATGCGAGCACGAGTACGACGACGAGAACGATTTAAATACCCAGTTTTGGAGCTGTTATCGATGTTTCAAACGAGTGCGGCCTTCGGCTAAAGGACAGCCGGTCTGATCAGAAAAGAAACTATTGGTAATCAGTTGCGAAATCGACTTTTGTTGGGTTTCGCATTTCGTGATAGCACCGCAAAAATGTAGGTTGGGTTGAGTGTAACGAAACCCAACAATGCCTGGAGTTGGCTCAACCCAACCTACAATGGCAACCTAGCCTAAGAATGAATCTACTCCAGTTTTGAATTGTAGTTTCATAGGGGGGGGCAGCCGCTGACCGCGATCGTCCAGTCTGATCAAATAAAAAACTGATGAACATTGAACATCGAAAATCGAAATATGTATTCTGCCTGCCGTGAGCTTTTTTTGCCGAACGGTCAATTTAAAACGACTGAGCGTAGCGATTCCACCATTAGTCAATTGTCATTATTCATTCGTCATTTTATGTAGTTTCACACGAGCGCGGCCTCTGGCCCAAAAAAGTCAGTCTGATCAAAGAATAGAAACTTTGATCTTATGTCAGCGTAGGGTCGGCCACCGTGCCGACCGTTTTTAGGCGGGCACGGTGGCCCGCCCTACGTTTCTAAAATATGCGGTTTCACTTGAGACTCCTGGTGTCAGGAAATTCGGTCATCGTATCCTGACACCTGAAACCTGACACCCGAAACCTTATTTTTTGTGTAGTTTCATACGAGCCATCAGATCTTCAAGGCCACTTCGGTTGCTTTGCGCAACGCGGCGCCGAGGTTTCCGGGAGCCGCGGCATCCCCCACGGCCAGTACTTTCGTCACGCTGCCTCGCAAGGCATTCAGTAAACGATCCTGCGGCCGGGCGTTGATGCCGATTACCACGAGATCTGCTTCCAGAGTGAACTGGGATTCATCCTTCTTTTTTAGACAGACCCGGTTTTCTTCAATTGAGACCACCTGAGTTTCTGTGTAAATTTCAACACCTTTGTCCGAGAGCCGTTTCATTAACCGCTCTTTGGGAATTTTTTTCATGCGGGCCAGCACGGCCGGTGCTATTTCGACTACACTGATTCGTTTTCCCGGCCCGGCTAGCAAATCGGCGGTTTCACATCCAATATCGCCGCCGCCGATAATGACAACCCGGTCGCCGGCAGGCGGCCCGGTGAGGTAAATCTCGCGGGCCTGGATCACGAAATCGGCCTCTATGCCCGGAATCGGCGGCCGGCCGGGGAGGGACCCGGTGGCGACGATCACTGCATCCGGACCAAATGCCGCTATTTGGGACCGATTGGTTTCATGGCCGGTGCGAACGGTCACGGGCGACTTGTTGAGGCAATTGACAAGGTAGGTCAATATGCCTGACATTTCCTCCTTAAACGGTGCAAGGTGCGCCAATTGTATCTGACCACCCAGTCGATTGGTTTGCTCCCACAGTTCCACCGCGTGGCCCCGTTGACTTGCGATCAGGGCGGCCTGGATACCGCCGGGACCACCGCCGACTACCAGGACTTTTTTCTTCTGCCGGGCCGGTTGAATCTGCCAGATGGATTCATGTCCGGCAAACGGATTGACCGTGCAGCATCGCCCGATACCCTCGACGCCCGGGCCGGCGCAGTCTTCCAGGCAGGCGACGCAGGGACGGATCGCTTCTTGCGGCAGGTCCGACTCGGCCTTGCGGGGAAAATCAGGATCGGCCAACAGGGCCCGGGCCATCGCCACGTAATCTGCCTGGCCGCGGCTGATGATATCTTCGGCCACATCAGGCTGATTGATTTTACCAATTGCAACCACCGGAATGGTTACGACGGATTTGATTTGAGCGGCCAGGTGAGCCAGCGGTGCCAGGGGGCTGTCTCCCGGCTGAATGATCCGGTATTTGGTCTGCTTGTTGCCGGCGTTGGCCACAATCGCATCGGCGCCGGCCTGGTCCACCCATCCGGCAACCTTCATCGCTTCCTCGATTCCCAGGCCGCCGGCTACGAATTCCTCACACACCAGTTTGATTATCAGCGGATAATCCTTGCTGGTCAGCATTTTCACCTTCTCAATCAATCGGATCAGAAAATGGGCGCGGTTCTCCAGACTTCCACCCAGATCGTCGCGACGGGTGTTCAACAGGGGCGACAGCAGCTGGGAGATTATTTCTCCATAGCTGGCCTGGATTTCAATTCCGTCATAGCCGATTTGCCGGGCCTGCAGCGCGCCCCGGGCCATGATTTCCAGGATTTCATCGGCTTCTGCCCTGGACATGATGGTGGCCAGGGGCGCAACCCACGTTTTCCCTTTTGGTTGAGCACCGGGAGCCCCGGCTGCAACCGTCTTTTCATGCGGATAATTGAGCTGCATGAATGCCCGGGCGCCTTCGGATTGGACGGCCGCGAGCAGTTGCTGCAAACCGGCAATATGCTCCGCCGTATCGATTCGCAGCTGATGAGAAGCCTTATAGGCCCGCGGATAGTCAAGGCAGGGGCAGTCCAATACGATCAGGGCCGCGCCGCCGGCGGCCCGGGCGCGGTAGAACTCCACCAGCTTTGAATTGACTTTACCCTCCCGGGCGTACTTGGTGGGGTAAAGGGGCATGATGATGCGGTTTTTGAGGCGGCATGTGCCAATGCTGCCGGGGTTGAATAGGTTGGGGTACTTCATGGTTTGTCCTGTGGGATTAGAGGTTCAAGGTTCAGAGCTTTAGAGGTTCAGAGTCCAAAGGTTCAAGGTTCTGGGTTCAAGGCTTTATGATTCGGCTTTGCCGTTCGTTGCGAGTGTCCAGTCTGATCGCTAAAGATACTTTGATAAAGCGAATAACGAATATCGAACAAGGAATAATGAATATCGAAGTAAGGCATTCTATCATTATTATATTAGAAAAAAGACTGAGTGCAGCGATACCACCCTTCGACATTCTGCGGTTCGATATTCGATATTCTGCGGTTCGTTTTTTTTGTAGTTTAACTCAAGGGTCCGTTGCCTTTTCAATCCCGACCCCTGAACCTTGAACCTCTGAACCCAGAACCTCCGAACCTATTTTTCGATCATCCCCTTCAACTGCTCCAGGGCTTCATCCGGCATTTTGAAAGAATGCTCGGGACCCGGGAATTTGCCGTCCGTCACATCCTGGTTGTACTCTTTTAAGGCCTCGATGATGATTTTTCTGACGTTGGTGTATTGTTTGACAAACTTCGGAACAAACCGGTCGAACAGCCCGACGACATCATGGGTTACCAGCACCTGGCCGTCTACATCCGGACCCGCTCCGATGCCGATAACCGGAACCTTGACTGCTTCGGCGACCAGCTTGCCGAGGGGTGCCGGGACGGCCTCTAAAATCATTGAAAACACGCCCGCATCCTCCAGGGCCCTGGCATCATCGATGATCTGCTTGGCGGCCGAGGCATCCTTGCCCTGCATTTTAAAGCCACCCAGGGCGCTGGCAGTTTGGGGAGTCAAACCGATGTGCCCCTGAACCGGTATCCCGGCTTTGACGATCGCTTGAACCGTCGGTGCAAAATCAACGCCGCCTTCGAGCTTCACAACGTCACAGCCGCCTTCCTTCATCAAACGGCCGGCGTTGATGATCGCATCCCGGATGGAGGTGTTGTAGCTCATAAACGGCATGTCGCCGACAATTAAAGGCCCATTGCAGCCGCGCAGCACCGCCTTGATGTGGTGGATCATGTCTTCCATGGTTACCTTGACGGTTCCCTCCAACCCCATGACCACCATGCCCAGGGAATCTCCCACCAAAACAATGTCCACCCCGGATTCGGCCGCCATCAAGCCCAGGGGATAGTCATAGGCCGTCAACATGGTCAGTTTGCGGCCTTTTTCTTTGGCCTGTTGAACATCCAGAATGCTTACTTTGGTATTACTCATTTTAATTCTCCTTAACTAAGTTTAGCGAGTTTGAAAAATTTTCAACTGCACAAAATTCCAATTTTCAAGCACCAAAATCCAAACAAATCTCAAATACCAATAATCAATGACCCAAACAGGGCGTATGAACGCAGCATTTCTCATGTTTGGGATTTGGAATTTTGGTTATTGGGATTTGTTTGATATTTGTTTTTTGTAATTTGTAATTTATTTATTGAGCTGTTCTGCTGGTTGCCGTACCCAACTACTATACAGAATGTTATTCGTAGTGGGATTCCAGAGTCTGTATCAGTGTCGTTAAAGCAAAGTTGATCGGTGTTTCGATACCCAGCTCCTGGGCTTCACGTACGATGAACCCGTTGATGGCCGCGATTTCCGTCTGCCGGTGGTTGTCGACATCCTGGCCCATGGAAGACCGGTTGACGGCCGTGGCCTCAGCGACGTGGAAGACAATATCCACCGCATCTTCCCGAATGGCGACCCCCCGGGCCCGGGCCACCGTCATGGCTTCTTCGACGGCGATTCGGCTCAACTTTCTGGTTATTTCGAGATCGAGGATCTGCCCGTTTCTGATGCCGCTCAACGCCGTGATGGCGTTGATGCCGATGTTGATCAACAGCTTGTTCCAGACTACGCTGCGCACGTCATCGACAGCTTCGGTGACGATGCCGGCTTCGGTGAAAAAATCGGCAAACCGGCCGGCCAGTCGGCGCCCCTGTTCGGTGGTCGACCAGGTGCCAATGGTTGTCGGCCCGATGCCGGCGTGGCGGATACGGCCCGCGCCCAGCATGGTGGCCCCGTGGGAAGTCGTGCCGGCCAGAATGCGCTCCGGATCGATAAGTTCGGCGATGCAATCGGCATTGCCCATCCCGTTTTGCAGGGTCATGACGGATCCTTCCGGTCCGGCGACTTGCAGCGCCGTTTGAGCCGCGACCCGGGTCTGGGTGGATTTAACGAATATGATCGTCAGCTCGGCCCGTTCGATTCGATCGGGATAGGAGGTGGCACTGAGGCGCACCCGGCGGGTATTGCCGTCCCGTTCGATGGATAATCCATCCCGGTTAATGGTGTCGACGTGTTCCTGCCAGACGTCATAGAGCCAAACTTCGTTGTCGGCTTCGGCCAGCATGGCACCAAAGAGGCTGCCCATGGCCCCGGCGCCGATTACGGCTATTTTCATTTTAACCCCCCGCTGTTTGGATTGAAAATTGAAGATTGAAGATTGAAGAATTGTGGTATTCGCTTCGCTCATTTCTATTCTACAAATAATGACCGCGTACATTTAATATTCAATGACTTTCGAATCTTTATCATTCATATGTTTTCATTGATCCTTTATCATCTATATATTGAAATCAAATCATGTTTGTACAGGATTTATGAAAATGGGTTGAAAATAAAATAGATCCGCCGAAGGCGAACCACAAATCTTCAATCTTCAATTTTCATTCTTCAATCCGCGTCCCCCGTTGAGCCAGCAGGCCACCAGATGTCCCGGGGCGGCTTCTACCAGCGCCGGTTTTTCTATAGAGCAGCGGTCAAATCGATACCGGCATCTTGGATGAAACGGGCATCCCCGGGGCGGATCGATCGGGTTGGGCACATCCCCCTCCATGGCAAATGATTCGGCTCGGCGATGGGGGTCCGGCAGGGGCACTGACTTCAGCAGAGCTTCGGTGTACGGGTGGCGGGTCGACATACTAAAATTTTCGGCCGAGGCCAGCTCAACGATGCCGCCCAGGTACATCACCGCAATCCGATCGCAGATATACTGCACCACGCTGAGATCATGGGAAATGAATACATAAGAAAGATCGAACTCTTCCTTCAAATCCTCCATCAAGTTGATCACCTGGGCCTGAATCGAGACGTCCAGCGCGCTGACCGGTTCATCGGCCACGATGAGCTCCGGCCGGACACAAAGCGCGCGGGCAATGCCGATGCGCTGCCGCTGGCCGCCGGAAAATTCATGGGGATACTTGTCCAGGTCGATGCGGCGCAGGCCGACTTTTTCCAGCAGCTCCGCCGCCACCTCCCGCCGCTGCTTTTTCGGCACCTGCCCGGCTGCCCGCAACGGTTCGGTGATGATGCCTTCAACCTTCATTCTGGGATCCAGGCTGGAGTAGGGATCCTGGAAAATGATCTGCATTTTGCGGCGTAGCGCGCCCATTTCAGAACGGCTCAAAACCATGATATCCCGGCCGTCGATTTCAACCCGCCCCGCACTGGGTTTGATCAGCCGCAGGATGAGTCGGCCCAGGGTCGTTTTGCCGCAACCGGATTCTCCGACCAGGCCGAAGCTTTCGCCCCGCGAGACCGCAAAGGAGACCTTGTCCACCGCTTTGATCCAGGCCCGGGGCTTGGACAGGATGCCGCCGCCCAGGGGGAACTGTTTAACCAGATCGACAACGTTGAGCAGCGGAGCGTCAGACATCGTTTTTTCTCCGTTCCGGGTGTTCCTTCAGCCAGCAGCGTGCCCGGTGGGCATCGCCGACCGCCATTAGCTGCGGCCGGGTCTGGCGGCAGATATCGAATACATGCGGACAACGATCGGCGAACTTGCAGCCTTGAATGACCTCGGTCAAAACCGGTACGATGCCGGGTATCTCGTTCAGACGCTTTTTGTCTCCACCAAGCCCGTCGCCCAGGCGCGGCATGGATTTGAGAAGCCCACGGGTGTACGGGTGAAAGGGCCGGTCAAATATATCGTTGACACCAGCCTCTTCAACAATCTGTCCGGCATACATGACCACCACCCTGGCCGCCATCTGGGCCACCACGCCCAGATCGTGGGTTATCAGCAGCAATGACATGTCCAGTTCTTCTTTAAGCCGGATCATCAAGGACAGGATCTGGGCCTGGATGGTGACGTCCAGGGCCGTGGTGGGCTCATCGGCGATCAACAATTTCGGACCGCAGACCATCGCCATGGCGATCATGACCCGCTGGCGCATGCCGCCGGAAAGTTGGTGCGGATAATCATTGAGGCGCTTCGCGGCCGCCGGTATCTTGACATGATCCAACCACCGGGCCGCTTTTTTGAGGGCCTTGGCCTTGCCCAGTCCCTGGTGGATCATGAGCGGTTCCGCCACCTGGCGGCCGATGGGCAGCACCGGGTTGAGGGAAGTCATGGGCTCCTGGAATATCATCGATATTTCATGGCCGCGAATTCTGCGCAGGCGCTCGGCGTCGAAGTTCAACAAATTTTGCCCGCCAAAATTGATTATCCCGGACTGTATTTCGCCCGGCGGTGACGGAATCAATCCCAGGATGCTCAAGGAAGTCACACTTTTGCCGCAGCCCGATTCCCCCACCAGCCCGATGGTTTCGCCGGCGTCCAGGTGAAAGCTGACGCCGTCCACCGCCCGGGCGACCCCTTCCGGCGTGTGGAAGTGGACGTTTAATTTTTCTATTTCCAGGAGTCGGGTGCTCATTTACAATAAATGACTAAAATGACTAAATTGCCTAAAATTGAGGTATCGATTCGCTTTATCTCCTAATAAAACGGACAGAATACCTTAAATCCGAAATCCGCATTCCAAAATCTAAAATTACCTCATGGGTCACAGGAGCTGCAAAATATTATCGTAACTGAAAGGAAATTGTGACAATACTTACTACTCTTCATCCTTCCTTCGGCCAGAGGTAGTTTAGTGCCGTCAGAGCATAAATTTTGGCGGTTTCGACCAACTGGTCCAGGTCAACCCATTCATCAACCTGGTGCGGCACCTGACGGTCGCCGGCACCCATGGTGACGATGGGGATATTTTTTAAGGCCCATAAAAAGGTGCCGTCCGTGGCACCGGGTACACCGGCATAGGTGGGGTCCCCCGCAACCATTTGCCGGGTGGCCCAATCGGCGGCCAGGACGACCGGGTCTTCACGATCCGTCAGGGTGCAGGGACGGTCGGTCAATATGTCGACTTCTATGCGAAGATCGTGATTGCGCTCCAACTGCAGTAACTTGTCATAATCCCGGTATTCCTGCCTGACCTGCTGCGCGATCTCCTGCGCCATGCTCTCCAGGTCGCTGATAATCGCCGGATGCGATTGACCGGGAATCGTCCGGATATCGACCAAAATCCGGGCTTCGCCGGGCATCACATTGAGTTGGGGGGCGCCGGTGGCCGGGGCCTGGACCACGGTCGGCGTGAAGCTGGGCCAGCCCAGGTGTTCATCCCGGCCGGGATTTTGGGCCGCTTTGTATTCCAGTTCATGCAAGGCGTCGATCAATTTGGCCACGGCCGGGGCGGTATTCAGGCCGGACAGCGGCATGGCGCCATGGCTCATACGACCGGAGATGGTAAACTGGGCCCGCAGCGCACCTTTCTGGGTGGTGCAGATCAACCCGTCCTGGGGTTCACAGATAACCGCGCCGGTAATGGCATCGGCATGGCCGCGGTCAATAAAATTCCGGACGCCCAGCATCTGGTCTTCTTCATCGCACAGCACACCACCGATGATGGTGCCGGACAGTTCGACGCCGCATCGTTTCAGGGCCGCCATGGCAATCAGCATGGCTGCCAGGTTGCCTTTCGTGTCGTTGGTTCCACGGCCGTACATGCGCCCATCGACGATTTCGGCGCCAAAAGGGTCGTACTGCCAGATCGATTTATCGCCTGGTGTAACCACATCGGTGTGACCTTCGAACATCAGTCGGCGGCGGCCGGCACCGGCCGGCCAGGTGACGATGACATTCGATCGGCCGGGAGCCACTTCCTCCATGGCCGCCTCAAATCCCTGCTGCCGGGCCCAATCGTAAACATAATCCGCCGCAGCCTGTTCACTGGTTCCCGCCGCCGGGTCCCAGACGGAGTTGATCCGAACGAGATCAGCGGTGAAATTAATCAGTTCGTCAGAATCAACTGCGGATACTACTTTGGATATTATGTCTTCAGGTATCATTGCTGTCTCTTATGCACTTAAGAATAAGACGAGTAAAAAAAAACGAACATCGAACATCGAACGCCCAACATCCAACATCGAATAATGATGTCGCTCCGCTCTGCGATTCAATAAAAGATGGTTCCTCGAAGCCAATCAATCTGCTCAATCTTTTTTATACAAAACGCTTCCCTCCGAATTTACAATCCGCAATCCGCAATCCGCAATCCAAAATCTAAAATCTAAACGCCCCACATTCCGATTTTTCAATCCGCAATCCGCAATCCGAAATCTATCTAACGCGGACCATCTTCGGATCCAGCGTATCCCGCAGTCCATCGCCCAGCAAGTTAAAACCCAAAACAGCCCACGCAATCGCCAGACCGGGAAAGATAGCGATCCAGGGCGAAATGTTCATGTACGTTTGTGCTTCGTTTAACATCCGGCCCCAGGACGCATGGGGCGGCTGGGTTCCCAGCCCCAGATAGCTGAGTCCGGCCTCTGCCAAAATGGCCACGGCAAACTGAATCGTTCCCTGTATCAACAGCGGAGATAAGATATTGGGAAGCACATGCCGCCAGGTGATGGCCCACTCGCTGAGGCCGCCGGCTCGGGCGGCGGCTATATATTCCCGTTCCCAGATGGACATACACACCGCTCGGGTCAGGCGTGCGAAAATCGGGATATAAAAAATTCCGATGGCTAACATGGCGTTGACCATGGACGGCCCCAGAATGGAGGTGATTAGAATGGCTGACAATACAGCCGGAAAACCGAATAATAGATCGGAAAAGCGCATGATGGACTCGTCCACCCACCGGCCGTAATAGGCCGCCATCAATCCCAGAACCACGCCGACACTCAATCCGATGGCCACTGTGACTAATCCGACAATGATGGAGTTTACCGCCCCCACCATGACGCGCGAGAGCGTATCGCGGCCGTAGTGATCGGTGCCCAGTGGATGGCTCAATGATGGGGCTTTAAGCCGGGCGCGCGCGTTCATCCGGTTGCCGTCATAGGGGGTCCATAGCAGACTCAGGAGCGCTGCAATGACGACGATAGACGTCATAATGAACCCGACGGTGAAATTTTTGTTGTTAAAATAGCGTTTCATCGCTTTGTTCCAGAAATGAGGTCATCAAGATCCACCTCATAAATACTTTCTGTTTGATGCAATTCTTATAACTTTTTCTTGGTTTCAGGTGTCAGGTTTCAGGTGTCAGCAAAATCGCTTGTCGCTCAAGCTTCCTATCTATCGAAAAGTATACTTCTGGAATGCTAGCTTAGGGACTACTCCTGCGCCGTTCCTTATCGGCAGATTCTGTGGCCCGTCCTCTTTATTTTAATGGACATTATTTATTCATTCTGCGTTCGATGTTGGACGTTCGATGATCGAAGTTCGTTAGTTCTTTATTACATCCAACGGAAAAATCCTGCAACCGGCGGTTGAGCTGACACCTCTTATGAAACTACCATGAAATGACTATTGAATAATGAATAATGAATAATGATGGATTCGCTTCGCTCAGTCGATTTAAAATAGATAGAATACATTATTCGATGTTCGATGTTGGAAGTTCGATGTTCGACGTTCATTAGTTTCTTTTCTTTGATCAGACTGGCCGTTATTTTGGCCAGAGGCAGCGCTCTTATGAAACTTCTGAGGAATGGATTCGATTTTTATTGTTTTTATTTAGACAGGATTTAAAGGATTATCAGGATTTTTTTTCGCCTGCGGCGAGGGGCCTTTCGGCCGAAGGCCGCATTATCCTGACGATCCTGTTGATCCTGTCCAATCATTTTTTACTAAAATAAGAATCCATTCCTCTTTTTCTTTCAAATTCTAAAGTTTTTTATTTGATCAGACCGGCCGTTTTTTTGCCGACACCTGACACCCGACACCTTTCTTTACTCGTGCTGGATACGTGGATCGATATAAGCATATGCGATATCGACGATAAAATTCACCACAACGACCGCTGCCGCCATGAACAGTACGATATCTCTGACAACCGGAAGATCGCGCTGGCCGATGGCGTTGAATACAAGCCTTCCCATCCCGGGTAGAAAAAAGACGTTTTCGATAATAATCGCGCCGGCCAGAAGCTGGCCCAGTTGAAGCCCCATAATGGTCAGAATAGGGACCAGCGCGTTGCGCAGTGCATGCACATAAATTACCGTTCGTTCCCGGAGACCCTTGGCACGTGCTGTGCGTACATAATCCTCGCGCAACACCTCAAGCATTGAAGAGCGCGTCAGACGCGTCAGGATAGAGGCCCGGATGACGCCCAGTGCAAAGGACGGCAGCAATAAAGCTTTGACCGATCCCCAAAAATCCTTGCCCCAACCCGGGAAACCGCCGGCTGAAAACCAGCCCAGCTGAACCGAGAACAGCAAGGTCAGCAGTATACCGAACCAGAACTCCGGTGTGGCGAGCCCGAGCTGGGTGCCGAACATAACCGTCACATCGCCGGTCTGATTCTGATGCCGGGCGGCATAGATGCCCAGAGGCAGGGATATGACAAGGGCGAACAGCATGGCGATAAATGCCATGGGGCCGGTCACCGCCAGGCTGTCCACGATTAGCTCGTACACCGGCATTTTGTAGTTGATGGACTGCTGGCTGCGTCCCAGCAGAAGGTTTCCGATCCAATTCGTATATTGATCCAGGAAAGACTTGTCCAGGCCCAGCTCGGCGCGCAGATTGGCCAGTGCCTCGGGGGTGGCGTTTATTCCGAGGATGATCTGGGCCGGATCGCCCGGCAGCACAAAGAGCACCGAGAACACCGTGATGGAGACCAAAAACAGAAGCACGATCAGGGTGATCAGCTTTTTAACCAAGTATCGGGTCATAATACGTATTCCGGGCAGTCCTGTTCATTTCGCAGAACTACCCGATTGGCTGACGAATACTTTTTTCCACCACGGAGTTTCACGGAATTGCACGGGATTACAAAAGAAATCTTCACCGCGAACCGTCATCAAGAATTTTTGTTTCCGTGTTAATCCGTGTCCGTCCGTGGTGATTCATTATTTTTTCCACCACACAGCCGAACTATCCATGGCGATGGTCGGATAACTTTCCCACCAATCCATCAACTCCACTTTCATGGCCGACAGGGCCGGTGACAGGAAGAGAAAACCGTTGACGGCATCTTCCGCGACTATTTCCTGGCAGCGGCCGAACCATTTGGCTTTTTCCGCCTCGTTGGGAGCCTTCAGCGCATTGGCATAGGCATCCCTGAACTCCTGGGAGTCATACTGGAAGTAGTAGTTCGGATTGGCGTAGATCCCGATGTCCCAGGCCTCTGCGTGGCCGATCATGGAAAGCTGAAAATCTTTTTGTTTGAAAACGCGATCCAGCCAGACGCCCCATTCCACAATTTCGATATCGAGTCTGACGCCGACCTGGCCCAGCATGTCAGCGATAACTTCGCCGGCCCGTGCGGCATAGGGATAGATGACCGGCAGCTTGATGGAGGCATCGAATCCGTTCGGATAACCGGCTTCCGCCAGCAGTTTTTTGGCTTTCTCCGGATCATAGGGGAATCGTCCGGTCATGTCCTTGTAGTATGGGGTGACCGGGGGCCAGTGGGAGCCGATCTTGGTGCCGTAACCGGAGATAACCAGTTCGCTGACGGCATCACGATCGATGGCGTAGGCAATGGCCTGGCGAACCAGTTTGTTGTCAAATGGTTTGGCTTTGTTGTTGGTGGACATGATGACTTCTGATGTCGAGGCGCCGGCCAGCACCTTGAAGCGTTTGTCCTTCTCGACGGCAGGCGCCAGTTCGGGAGCCAGAAGCCATCCGATTATATCGATGTCGCCGGCCTTGAGGGCTGCGACCTGGGCGCTGGGATCTTTAATGAACCGATACGTCACCTTGTCCAGGTAAGGCAGCATGGGATTCCAATATTTATCGTTTCTGACCATTTCGACGCTGTCGCCCCGGGTCCATTTTGCGAACTTGAACGGTCCGGTTCCGATCGGCTCGGCGGCCATGTTTTTATATCCCATCATTGGCAGCATCACCGCATCGCCTTCAGCCATATGGACGATGAACAGCGCGTCCACATCTTTGAGGGACAGTTTCAACGTATAATCGTCCGGCGTCTCTATTTTTTCGATAACACGGAAAAATTCCGGATGGGCGTTCTTGGTGTCCTGGGCAACTGCACGCTCGAGGTTCCATTTGGCAACCGCGGCATTGAAGGCTTCGCCGTTATGAAAGCTGACGCCTTTGCGCAGCTGAAAGGTATAAACCTTGCCATCCGGCGATACATCCCAACTGGTGGCCAGCCCGGGTACGAATTGGCCATCGCGGTTGACTTTGATCAGACCTTCCATGATATTTGAATATACGACGCGGTCGATGGCCGCAGAGGCGCTCGCCGTGGGATCCAGCCCCGGCGGTTCATCACCGACGGCGATCGTCAGGCTGCCGCCTTTTTGAGGGGCGGCAGACCACGCGGCCTGGACCGGAGCCAGCAGCGTCAAAACCATCAGGATCAGCAGTAATTTTTTAGTCATTTTTTCCTCCTTTTTTTAAGTTAAGATATTAAAGATCTTCAAGGTCACGGAAAGCCGTCATGTCCGCGATGGAGTGCGCATTTAGTACGGCATGGATAATGGCCCTGGACATGCAATCGGCGGCGGCATGACCTATTTCATTGAGGGCTTGCGCCCGGGGTGCGTTAAAAAATCCGGGTGTTTCGGGCAGCTCTATTTTGCCGGTTGTCAGGCAGAATATGGTGTCTCCGTCAAACATGGTATGGGCCGGTCGAATGGCCCGGGCCATACCGTCCTGTGCCATCTGAGCAACCTTTTGGGCCTGCGGTTTGGTCATCACGGCATTGGTTGCCACGACCCCGATCGTGGTATTGCGGGCGGGACCTGACTGTGGTTTAGCGGGCAATTTCACGGCACGCTTGCCCTGGGGACCGAATTCTCCGTTGATTTCGCTGCCGATCTCCCAGGGTCGTCCGTCAGCCGGATTGACCACCGAGCCGTCCGGGTTGGCTGCCACCAGGGCCGCAACGGTGATGCCGCTGCGCAACACGAGACTCGCCGTGCCGAGTCCGCCCTTGATACTGCCGGCAAAGGCCCCGGTTCCGGCCCCGGCACAACCCATGTCGATGGGAAAATTACCGGCCTTTTCACACGCCAGGCGGCCCCAATCCGCATTGATCGGTGGGATAAACTGCTCGCCGCGTCCTAAATCAAACAGCACCGCCGCCGGGACAATCGGTGCGACATGTCCCTGATCGAGGGGAAAACCGTAGCCCTTGTCAGCCAGCCATCGGGTCACGCCGTCACAGACCGACAACCCGAATACGGAACCCCCCGTCAGGACGACGGCCTGAACCTGGTCGATTAGATTGTGCGGCGCCAGTACGTCGGTTTCTCTGGTTCCCGGCGCAGATTCTCTTACATCGACCCCGGCCACAGCACCTTTGGGGCAGATGATTACTGTAGTGCCGCTGACCGCTTTCTTATCGGTATAGTTACCGACGAGAATTTCCTCGATATCAGTCAGCGCATTGTGTTTTCCGGTTGATGCCAATTACTTCTCCCAACCCGGACCAGCCGAGAAAGTGAGCTAATCCGCCCAAAAACCGGCGGACAAGAATGAACTGAATACCCAAATAAACCATGCGATGTTCAGGAACTAGAATTCATAAGCAATTTGGACGTTGCGTGTCAAGTTGAAAAATATTAATATTGACTTTAAATCGTTATCTGCGATAAGAAAATCAGTTTATGCGCATCCCGACAAAAAGGAAACTGAAACGCTTGATAGCAGGGTAGAACTTTATCCGCTTTGCTTGCAACTGAAACGATGGAATGGTGGCCTCCGGCTCGTAGAGAATATGCAGCCTGCGCCTCGGAGAGAATCCTGGGTTACGAGGAGATGGGGTAATGGGTTTTCATAAATGGGCCCTTTTCCGATTCTCATTTCCAATATTCCAACACGCCATTGTTCCATCATTCCGTGGGACTCTCAAATGGGGCAGCCCCAAGCGACTATATATTTTATTTTGTCGCAGAAAACCTGGTCCTCTGGGCCAGGTCAGAGCCCCTCGGCTATGCCGTGAATCTGCTGCAAGCGGGAGCGGAATGATGGAATACTGGAATGCTGGAATGCTGGGTCTAGTGGACTGGGATCTATTTTTATAAGGATGGCACGGATTAGTTTGTAAAATCAGACCGTCATCCGCTTTGTATTCCCAATATTCCATTATTCCACCATTCCATTATTCCATTGGGAGTTTAAGGTAAACTCCACCCCTCTGGGGTGAGTCAAAGCCGGGTCCTCTGGGTCCGGATCTTTACTACTAACAACCTTGGGAGGCATTTTTAATGGCCAGCATTGGAAAACAGCCTTTTGGCGGAACCGGGAATTTGAGTACCCGTGCGATTTTCGGATCGGTGTGTTTGAGCCGGGCCGATCAGGATGCGGCCGATGGAATTTTGGAAATACTCCTCGATTACGGCATCAACCATATTGATACCGCGCCGTCGTACGGGCACGCCGAGATCCGCGTGGGACACTGGATGAAGCAATACCGGGAGCAGTTTTTCCTGGCAACCAAAACGGACAAGCTGACCTACCCGGAGGCGCGGGAGCAGTTCCACCAGTCGCTGGAACGGCTTCAGGTTGACCGGGTCGACCTGCTGCAGATGCACAACCTCACCGACGTTGTGCGGCGCGAATTCGCCACGGGGCCAGATGGGGCGCTGGAATTCATGGTGGAAGCGCGGGATAAGGGATTGGTTCGCTTTCTCGGAATTACCGGACATGGCATCCTGGCGCCTAAAATGCATCTTCAAAGCCTGACACGATTCAACTTTGACACCGTGCTGTTGCCCTGCAACTATCTGTGTTTGCAAAATCCGAATTATGCCGCCGATTTTAATCAGTTGGTGGCCTATTGCCGGGAGCACGATATCGCCGTCCAGACCATAAAATCAGCTGCCCGTGGCCTTTATGGGGACAAGCTTCGCAGCCACAACACCTGGTATGAACCTTTATCGAACGAAGACGCCATCTCCAAGTCCGTTCAATGGGTCCTGGGAAAACCCGGTCTGTTTCTCATAACGACCGGGGATATGCAGGTGCTGCCCACGATTCTGGCTGCTGCGGCTGATTTTCAAACATCCCCGCCGGATGAGGATATGGAATTGATGGTGGCCGAGCAGGGAATGCAGCCGTTATTTGATCAGTAATGTGTATAGGAAAAGGTTTCAGGTGTCAGGTAACGGAAGACAGATGACGGAAGACAGATGACAGAAGACCCGTCTTCGCTCTTCGAGCTACGCCGCGGCACGCAGAGGTCAGATGACGGAAGACCCGTCTTCGCTCTTCGAGCTACGCCGCGGTACGCAGAGGTCAGATAACGGATGACAGATAGCTGGACTATAGGTGTCAGCCCAGCCGCCGGTGAAATCGAAAAAAGAAACTTTGCCAAATTCGCAAAGTTTCACATAAGCGCATCCGACGTTTCATACTCGTGCTCGTCCTCGGGCCTTTGAACCGCATTCGGTATCGAGGAGGACGACGAGCACGATTAAAACACCCTTTTTGGGGTTTGAATAGGTGACGTTTCATACAAGCGGTGGCTGCTGGCCGTGAGCGTCCAGTCTGATCACAGAAAAGAAACTAATGAACGTCGAATCCACCAAAGGCGGACTGTAATCATCGAACGTCCAAAATCGAATCCTCCAAAGGCGGACTGTAAGCATCGAATAATGTATTCTGCCCGTATAAAAAGACTGAGCGAAGCGAATCCATCATTCGACATTCGACATTCGACATTCGTCATTCCATTTAGTTTCATACAAGGTTTCAAGTGTCAGTCCAGCCGCGGGAAAAAAAGCTGCCGCTCTGATCAAACAGTAAACATAATAGTTTACCGCAGAGTTCGCTGAGAACGCCGAGAAAGATAATTTTAGCGAATCTCTGCGATCTCTGCGTGCTCTGCGGTGAGATACTTCTTGGATACGGCATAAGAATTCATGAACTTTTATTCGAAATATCGATATCCGATTACCAAAAAGTTTGGGATTTAGTATTTTAATTATTGTGATTTGTTTGTTATTTGTGGATTGTTATTTGATATTTTTATCCGTTGAAATACCAAGACTTCAATCTTATAAATATCTTATTGTAAGAAACGACCATTGTCTGCTTAAGGATATACCACCATGGTAAAACTTCCGCTACATTATCAGACCATCACCGAACTGGCCGACCGTATTCGAAGGGGTGAAATCAGCGCTAGCCAACTGACGGAAAATTTGCTGGATCGTATCGGTATGCTTGACGGCAAACTGAATGCCTTTAAATTGCCGTGCCCGGAACTGGCCTTGGAACGGGCCCGGGCGGCGGATCAGGAATTGAAAAACGGCAACGATTTGGGCGTCCTGCACGGAATTCCATATGCCGCCAAGGACCTTTTTGATGTCAAGGGACTGCCCACAGCAGCCGGCTCGCGGCTGTTGGAGAAAAATATAGCTGCGGAAGACTCCCGGGCGATCCGCAGCCTTGCAGCGGCCGGGATGATTCTGGCCGGCAAAACCAACACCGTCCAATTCGCCTTCAGCGGCATCGGGATCAATCACGACCACGGTACCCCTCACAATCCCTGGAGCCGATCCCATTATATCCCCGGCGGTTCCAGCAGCGGATCGGCTGTAGCGGTGGCGGCCGGGATGGTTCCCGTGGCCCTGGGGACGGATACCGGCGGCTCTGTGCGCGCGCCGGCCTCGCTGTGCGGGACCGTCGGGTTGAAAACCACGGTGGGTCGCATCAGCCGGGCAGGGGTCTATCCCTTAAGCTGGACCCTGGACTCAGTGGGGGTATTGTGCCGCTCGGTGGAAGATGCGGCACTGGTGTATCAGCGTTTACAGGGCGCTGACGTCAACGATGAGATCACGGTCGGCCTGGCAACTCACGATGTAACAAGTACAATAAAGGGTGGCGTTAGCGGGTTGCGATTGGCGTTTGCGGAGTCGGTATTCTGGGAGGACATAGATCCCGAAGTTGCCCAAGCCGTGCGCGCGTGCGGCGACGTGTTTGAAGAATTGGGTGCCGGGGTCAGCAGTATCGATTTTGCCGAAGCCCGGCAGGCCCGCGAATTGAATCCGGGCGGTGTGATCATCGCCAGTGAAGGGTACATGCTGAACCAAAAGTGGCTGGAAGGGCACTTTGACGAACTGGATCCGGTGGTGGCCCATCGCATGATCAAGGGCAAGGACATCAGCGCCGGTCAATATCTGCAAACCAATTATTCCGCCAGGCAGCTGCGGGCCAAAGCCGGTCAGACTTTAGAAGGCATCGACGCGCTGCTGGTGCCGACAATCCCGGTGCCTGCCAAACCAGTAGCGGAAATTGACACCAACATGGACGAATACCTGAACCATAATATTCGCTATTTGCGCAATACATCCATTGGAAATATCCTGAATTTTTGCGGTCTGAGCCTGCCTTGCGGCTTCACGGCGAGTGGGCTGCCGATCGGTCTGCTGATATACGGCAAACCCTTTCAGGAAGACCTGATCCTGCGTGCCGGGTACGCCTACCAGCAGGCCACCGACTGGCACAGGCAGACGCCGGATTTGACTTGGGCTGAGAAAGACTGATAAGTATACCCAAAAAAACAGACACCGGGAATTTGATGATCATGATTCAGAAGATAGTAGAAATTACGGATTTGTCCCCCCTGGCTATTGAGACCGGTTTTCTCCTGTTTCTGACGGTTCTATTTATTGTCGTCCTTTTCCTGGTATTGGCGATTCTCAGAATCAAAAATGAACTGATCAAGATGTCCTACACAATGAATTATATCGCCCGGCTGTTGGAGCGCGGATATAAATCCCGTAAACTATATAAAGTGAACTACGACCCGGAAACCGAAGACATCGTGCTAGAGATGCTTCAGCAGGGGACATCCCACAGTGAAATCCGCAAATCCATTCCCGTGAGCTCAGAATACATCGAGATGATTGAAAGCGTGGCGACCGCCAAAGGCTTGCTGGCCCCCAAACCGGATGTGTTAAAATCTGAATGATGGGGAGGGCCCCGAGGGTCGTCTTTGTCACCTTTCGAGCGCCATTTATGAAGACTTCCAAAATCAGGTAATTGAGCTGTTCGAGAACATTTCTGATCCTTACATTGCCATATATCTTTCATGCGGGAGCGCTCGCATAGCAGGGAGCTAAAAAAATTCTCGCTAAATCACGAAACCCGCAAAATTACAACATTTAGATAATCCCTGCGCCTTGGCGTCTTTGCGAGAGACACTTCCCTTCCGGCTTGTCAGGGTTAGAATCTTAATTGTGAATTCTTTGCATTTTGTGAATAAATTTATTTATCACGAAAACACGAAAGTAGGAAAACACGAAAATGTTCTTAGCTTTTTTTTGTTCTTTCGTCATTTCGTGCTTTCGTGATCAATCCTATATGGTTCCGGCTTGCCCGGATTAGGTAATTGTTAACTGGCATCTCAATTATTTCCCGTCGCATTGTTTTTTGAATCTGAATAAATAGCTTAACGCCATGGCTCCAAAGGATTATAAACGTAAACTCACTGCCATCCTCAGCGCCGACGTCAAGGAATACAGCCGGCTGATGCGGGATGATGAGGATGCGACCATTCGCACGTTAACCATCTACCGGGAAATGATGTCAGGACTTATCCGGCAGTTCCGCGGACGGTTGGTGGACGCTCCCGGAGATAACCTATTGGCCGAGTTCGCCAGTGTGGTTGATGCGGTCAACTGTGCCGTGGAAATCCAGCGCGAGTTGGCCGAACAAAACGCGGCCCTGCCGGACGAACGTCGGATGGAATTTCGCATCGGTATTAATCTTGGGGATGTGGTTGAAGAAGAAGGTCGCATTTACGGCGACGGCGTCAATATTGCCGCCCGTGTCGAAAGTGTCTGTGAGGGAGGCGGCGTTTGCATCTCCGGCACGGCTTATGAGCACGTGGAGCACAAGCTGGAATTGGAGTACGAGGATCTGGGTGAACACGAAGTAAAAAACATACCAACGCCGGTCAAAATATTCAGAGTTTTATCGTATCCGGGTGCGGCTGCCCATCGGGTTGTCAGTGCGAAAAAGATCGCCGGAAGGAGTTGGCGCAACAGGATTCTGGTCATGTCGGCAATTTTGCTTGTAAGCACAGCGGTGGGCATCTGGCTGTTCTATCGACAGCGGCCCTCGATCGAACCCGTGTCGGTCAAGAAAATGGCCTATCCGCTGCCCGACAAGTCTTCGATTGCCGTTCTGCCTTTCGCCAACATGAGTAAGGATCCGAACCAGGAATATTTTTGCGACGGGATAACCGAAGACCTGATTACGGACCTGTCTAAAATTTCGGATCTATTCGTCATCGCCCGCAACTCGACATTTACCTACAAAGGCAAACCAATAAAAATAAAACAAGTGGCCGAGGAACTCGGTGTGCAGTATGTACTGGAAGGCAGTGTACGCAAAGCCGGCAATAAAATCCGCATAACCGCCCAGTTGATCGATGCCACCACCGGTCATCACCTCTGGGCGGAGCGCTATACCGGTATCATGGAGGACGTGTTTGGCTATCAGGATAAAATTACTCGGAAAATAGTTGATGCGCTGGCCATAAAATTGAATGTTAATGAACAGGTTCAACTTGCCCAAAAAGACACGGATAGCATCGCAGCTTATGACCTGTTTCTGAAAGGCTGGGAACATTTCATTCGATTTACGCCGGAAGATTTCTTTAAAGCCATTCCTTTTTTTGAAAAAGCCGTGCAGATCGATACGAAATATGGTCGGGCCTATGCAGCACTTGCAGCATCATATTGGCTCGGCTCAACAGACCCTTTAGGCATGAATCAATTTGGATTGGCGCAAGAAAAGGGAGTTCTTCTTGCACGCGAGTATCTGGAAAAAGCTATGGATAAACCAACTTCGCTTTCTCACTATCTTGCCAGCGCTATAAATTTATTCCGTTATCAATGGCAAGAGGCTCTCGTCGAAGCAGAACGCGCAATCGCTCTGGAGCCCAACAATGCGATTATCAATCTTCAGATGGGCTACGCCTTGATTATGTCCGACAACCCTAAGAAGGGCGTCGATTTCGTCAATAAAGCCTTGCGGCTGGATCCGTATTATCCGGCAAGAGCTTTGTACTTGCAGGGGTTGGCTCAATTTAATTTGGAAGAATTTGAAAAAACCATCACTTTGTGTGAACAAAGTCATAAACTAAATCCTGAAATGTTTGGAACGGCAGAGCTCTTAGTCGCCAGCTACGCAATCACAGGTCGCGATGATGACGCCAGGAGATTAGTAGCTTCGCTAATTCCTAAATATGCAGTCGCATGGCAATTGCAATATTTAATGCGATATTTTCCCTTCAAAAATCCGACGATTTCCGATCATTTAGCTGAGGGTTTCGTAAAATCAGAACTTTCGCCAAGTGCATCATCTGAATACTACACATTATTGGAAGAAAATAGACTGACTGGCAAACAGATCAGAGCATTGGTGTTTGGTCGAAAGATTGTTGGACTCGAAGGATGGTTTGAACGCAGCGAGGATGGACAGGCAAGTTATCGCGGATTTATAACCGGTGCTGATACCGGTCAAAGCTGGGTTGAGAAAGATTTGCTTTGCGACCAATGGCAAGAACGCTACGGCGGCCATAAAATCTGCTATCCCATTTTTCGCAATCAAGGAGGTACCCCCGAGAATAAGGATGAGTTTTTATATATTACTGATTTCAGGATTTTTCAATTTTCAGTATTGGATTAAAACAGGATTACAAGGAGCAAAACGATGGAAAAGGACACCAATCGCCAGGTCATCCTCAAATCCAGACCGACAGATATCCCCAAAGCGGATAACTTCGAGATCGTCAACGCCCCAGTACCGGAGCCGGGTGAAAGTGAAGTCCTGGTGCGCAATATTTACCTTTCGGTTGAGCCGGCCATGCGCGGCTGGGTGAGTTCGGTTGCCAACTATTCGGATCCGGTGCCGCTCGGAGCCGTAATGCGCGCGTTTGCCGTTGGGCGTGTGACGGCTTCCCGCAATTCCGATATTAAACCGGGAGAGTTCGTAACCGGCTTGTTCGGTTGGCAGGATTATGCTGCAATCGAGGCGCAAGTCATTCAAAGGAAGGTCGTCGAAACCGACCTGCCGATTTCGACGTCCCTTGGTGTTCTGGGTTTGAACGGAATAACCGCTTATTTCGGGTTGCTGGAAACCGGGCAGCCCAAAACCGGTGAAACGGTGGTGGTGTCGACGACCGCCGGTGCGGTTGGTTCGTGCGTTGGTCAAATTGCCGGGATAAAAGGCTGCCGTGCCGTGGGTATCACGGGCGGGCCTGAAAAGGTACGGATATGCCTGGAAGAGTTTGCCTTCGATGCGGCCATCGACTATAAAGCCGGGGGACTGGACCGGGCCCTATCCGCGGCATGTCCAAATGGTATCGATGTCTACTATGACAATACGGCCGGAAGCATCAGCGACGAGGTTTTAAAGCATCTCAACGTCGGAGCCCGGATTGTGATATGCGGCACCGCTTCGATCGCCAACTGGGAGCCGATACCAATGGGTCCGCGGGTTGAACGCCATCTCCTGGTCAAACGGGCCCGCATGCAGGGAATTTTGGTTCTCGATTACGCCGAACGCTATAACGAAGCCTTGCGGGATCTCACGCAATGGGTGCGGCAGGGACGGATCCGCTACTGCGAGGACATTCTCGAGGGCATCGAGCAGGCACCCGGCTCGATCGCCGGCCTCTACCGGGGCGAAAATTTCGGCAAACGTCTTATCCGGATCGCAACGGAAGAATAAAGACCTGCACCCCAATTGAGCGAAAAGCGCTCAATTGGGCGTTATTGGTTATTCGTTATTCCGCCGCGGCGGATTCCTAAATAGAACTGGCAGAGTACTTGATTTTGCCCGATCGTTTCAAAGATTTTCAATCGTAGGGTGGGCTCCGCCCACCAAATTCGCATAGCAGGAGTAACAATATTGAAAATTCATCATCTACAGCATGTTCCCTTTGAAGGTTTGGGATCCATGGGATCTTTCTTCCTAAAAAAGGGCTGTCAGCTCAGTTCAACCCATTTTTATCTTGGCCATTCCCTGCCAGCCATTGACGAGATCGATTGGCTCATCGTGATGGGGGGGCCTATGGGCGTTCATGACGATATGCAGTTCCCCTGGCTGAAGGCGGAAAAAGTGTTTATCCGGCAAGCCATCGATTCCGGCAAAATTGTCTTGGGCATCTGTCTGGGCGCCCAACTCATCGCGGATGTGCTGGGTGCGGAAGTATTTCAAAACCAGTGCCGCGAAATTGGCTGGTTTCCGGTTGAGCGCAAACTCGATGCGGCTGATTCCAAATTGGCCGGTGTTTTGCCGGATAGATTCGAAGTATTTCACTGGCACGGGGATTCATTTGAAATACCGCAGGGCGCCCGGCTATTGGCCTCGAGTGAAGCCTGCCGCAACCAGGGATTTGTCGTCGATGGTCGAATCGTGGGCCTGCAGTTCCATCTGGAGACCACCCCCGCCTCGGCGGCGGCCCTGATTCAAAACTGCGGGGCAGAGTTGGATGGATCGCAATTTGTTCAGACTGAAGCTGAAATTTTATCTGATGAAACCCGGTTTTTGAAAATAAACTCGCTTATGGACGGCTTGCTGGCAGAACTTGAAGATCAGAACTCCCATTTATGATTGACTAACCCCTAAATTCTTAGGTATAAACATATGTAAAATTATCGTCGTTTTCGCGCTCCCCTGACCTGATGCGATTCTCCCCTTCCGGAAGTGATTCCGATCTCTCAGCTGATTTCTGCGTTCCCATCATTAATCCCCCCCCCCCCCCCCCCCCCCCCCCCCCCC
>Ga0209149_1000115_pt1 | contig 33916 bp, 22 predicted proteins | sample WorMetTyACAVOLI2_FD_187423 | JGI IMG/M metagenome (GOLD analysis project Ga0209149, IMG submission 187423) | Marine gutless worms symbiont microbial communities from Max Planck institute for Marine Microbiology, Germany - Olavius algarvensis... ... | reverse complement strand
AGTTTTAGGGAACTAGGCCTATAAAAGGAGTGATTTTAGTAGTACTTATATCAAAAAAAGTCAAGTAGTATTTTATCTTATCATGCTGATATAATGAGAATTTTTACGTTTATGCGTCCACTCTATAATCAGTGACACATAAAATTCGATCTGATTCCTTACCGGGCCAATAACCAATAACGAATAACGAATAACGATATAAATTAAGCACTTTCAATAATCCAGCGTCAACCGGCTCTCCAACTATATTTAATTTAAGTGATTTTAGAAAGCAAATCGATAAAAAAAAATCAACTTTCGAAATTAAAAGCATTCTGCAAAAAATTCAGACCAAAAAACCGGAATAAATTTTTTGCCGTAGGATCAATCAACCATAAGGTGCTTTGCATGCAACCGTGAAGCGCGAAGCCAACCGATCAAACGATACTTCAGGAGGATATCATGAAGGTGTCAGGTGTCAGCAGAAGCAAATTCTGAGTGCTGTTTGGCGTGAAGCAGAAGGCCCAACGCTCGCGTCAGCAAGGTCATTTCATGAGCGACTCGAACCCAACGGATTTAAGTCTGTTTCTGACACCTGACACCTGACACCTGAACACTGCAAGTAAGCGTAATTGGTCAGATCCCCCTCTGGGGTGAACCAAAGCCGGGTCCACTGGGCTCGGATTTTTACTTATAGCCCACCCCAATATTCGATCTGCCTTGGTTGACTGCCCCCGTATTCGATTTTACCTTCTGTATAAACTCGATTTGTACAACTTCCTTAATCCCCATCATACCGGAGACAAGCAAATGTCGACTATCTTATACATCGCCACGGCGATCGGAGTATTCATCGCTACCCAAACCAACGGTGACTGGAAAATTATCAGGCATGCGCTACAGGATAAAGCCTTCACCAGTATTGCGGTGTCGGACGGCGTAATCATCGCCGGCACGACGGATGGCATCTGGCGCTCTTCTGACAAGGGAAAATCCTGGCATGCGAGCAATGACCGGCTTTCAATTCGGCATGTCCGTTGGATAGCCGGTTCATCCCATATACCGCTGACGTTCCTGATCGGAACGGAACCCGCCGGTATTTTTATTTCAAATGATGGCGGAAAAACCTGGAGCAGCAAACCGGAAATTGGCAGATTCCGCGACATGAACGGCTGGTATTTGCCTTACTCGCCCAAGGCGGGCTGCATCCGCGGATTCGCCCTGGCGAAACCTGAAAACCATCGCGGCCGCATGTACGCGGCCGTTGAAGTCGGCGGTGTATTGATTTCCGACGATCGCGGAAAAACCTGGAAGTTGGCGGAAGGCAGCGATGGCAAGCCGGATTTTAGTCGTGAGCTGGGAACAATGGTTCATCCCGATGTCCATTCAATCACCGTCCACCCGAGTTCCCCGGATCTGGTCACCGCCGCGACCGGCGGCGGCCTCTATCGTTCGGCTGACGGCGGCCGCAGTTGGCAAAGCATATATGAATGTTATATTCGCGCGGTATGGGTCGACCCGGCCGATGCCCGGCACCTGGTTGCAGGACCGGCCGATGGCGTCTCAAGAAATGGACGCATCGAAGAATCCTACGATGGTGGACAGACCTGGCAAATTGCGGCCGACGGCATGCCGCCGGCACCGTGGGCGCGGCAGATGGTTGAGCGATTTGTTCAAACAGATAATGATCTGTTTGCTATTCTGTCCAGTGGTGAGCTTTGGCTCAGGCATTTAGACGATTCCAAGTGGCAGCGGGTGTTATCAGATATAAATAAAGTCAAAGCCGTGGCCGCTGTAAAATGAAGGAACCGACGATTGCCCCTCGCAGACCACGACTTTATTATGGCTGGATCGTTGTAGGCATTTCTTTTCTCACGCTGGCGGTCGGCGGGTCCACCAATGGGTCGTTTTCGATTTTTTACCTGGCCATCTTAAAAGAATTTCACTGGACCAGAGCGGATACGGCCGCGGCATTCTCCCTCAGTATGCTTGTGTTCAGTGCCTGCGGCCCTTTGGTCGGCTGGCTGTTTGACCGGTTCGGTGCTCGCAGGGTGATGCCGTTCGGGGTTATCGTTCTCACCATTGGAGTTTTGAGTTCGTCCTTTATCTCCTCCCTATGGCACCTTTACATTTGTTACGGAATCCTGATGGCAGCCGGTGTCACGCATATTGGATTCATCCCCAATGTAATTATTATATCGAACTGGTTTTTCAGGCATCGAGCCCTTGCTCTCGGCATAGCCCACTCCGGGCGAGGGGTGGGCACGCTTATTCTGATCCCTCTCATACAGTATGCCATCCAGACCGTGGGGTGGCGACATGCCTACCTGATGCAGGGAGGTCTCGTGTTTATCGTTCTCTTTCCTCTGGTTACCATATTTCAGCGGGGTAGCCCCCGGGAGAAGGGACTGATGCGGTTAGGTGACCCGGACACCTCACCCGGCAAGGGTATGCCGAAGCGTAAGGGAGGCCCAACACTGCCTGAGGCGCTTCACTCTTATCGGTTTTGGACCCTGGGTCTTATCAGCATCTTAAGTGGTGCCGGATTTTCAGGCCTGTTTGTTCATGCGGTTGCCTATATGGATGACGTGGGCTACCCGACGATTCTTGCGGCCACCATCCTGGGGCTGGCTGCGATTTTTCGTTCCGGTGGTGGAATCGTGGGCGGATTTTTCGCCGATCGGTTCGGCAGAGAATCCACCTTCACGGTCTTCAGTGTTCTGACATTTGCCGGCACATCGTTTCTGATTTTCTCAGATGCTAAAATACCGATCCTGATCTATGCTTTCGCCATTCTCTATGGGCTTGGCTCAGGAGGCACATCGACGATTTATTCTTCTAGCCAGGCAGATATCTTTCAGGGCAAAAATTTTGGTCTCATATTCGGTGCCATTCAAACAGCCACCGGAATCGGAGCCGCTCTCGGACCCTGGCTGGCGGGTCTTATCTATGATACCCAGGGAACCTATTTACCTGCCCTGCAAGGCATTCTGGCAATCCATGTGGTTTCAGTCATCGGTATCTGGATCGTTGCGCCCCGCAAAGTGCGTTTCATCTTTTAAAGTTTGTGCATTTTCTTAAGGATTGGGAGGGATACAAAGCACGATTGTATTATCTTCGGAGTATAGAAAAAAAAGAGGTCGATTTCCTGGTGACAGTTGATAAAAGGCCATGGTTTAGCGTTGAGACTAAAATTAACGATGTCAACGCCTCACCCCATTTATTTTTCTTTAGGGATAAATTAAAAATTCCATTTTCCTATCAAGTCGTTAAGCAAAATGGGGTCGACAGATTCACCAATGGTGTGAGAATTGTGTCGGCCAGCAACTTTCTTGCAGGATTGGTATAGCTTCACAGCTGTGGTTGAGTACGCCGGCACGACGTTTTCCCGATCAGCCCGATTGTCATGATTTTGTCGGTCCAACAGAGTTGAAAGCCAGTTCTTTTCATAATGCTTCAGCGTATGGTCGGAATCCAAAAAATGTCCGTCAGGCCCCACCTCATCGACTACATCCAGCGCCAGGTTGTCTGCGACAGAACAAATTCGACCATCGCTCTTACTCGACCTGCAGCCAATAGAAGATGCCCAATTTGGCGGCGGCGGCATTCACTTTATCAATTTCTGCATTATTTTTATTGATGTAGATAGAATCTGTATCTCCGGAGCGCAGAAAGAACGACACATTGACGTTTCCGGCCATTTCGATGCCGGTAATTTCCTTGGCATCATCGCTGTCCTGGCTGATCGTGGTTTCGTCTCCCGAGGGCGATTCATGCACGACCGTATCGATATCGACAAATACGTCCTGGTCAGGCCGGGCGCCGACGCAGGCATTGATGGCGTGCAAAATGGAATTGCCGCCGGAACCGCACGGGTCCTGGCCCGGGGTAAAGGAGACCACCAGCACCTTGCCTTCCCGGATGATGACATCCCTGACCACCCGTTCACCGACATTGGGCAGATCAAAATACCATCCGGCATGCGCCGTTTCACCGTCCGTCACCGAACCCGGATCGGGTTGGGGATCGGTCTGATCCGTATCGCCGTCGTCGACCGTGCCCCAGTTGGGGGTGTGATCGGTGATGACCCTCAGATTTTGACCGTCGGTCGTTTTCCAAGTGCCCGGCTCGACTGTTTGTTCCAGCAACTTCACCCGCGTCCACGACTCCACGTCGACCCAGTGGGGGTTTGACAGCTGCGGGGTGGCGGTGCGCTCAAAAGAGCCCAGATATTCGCGGTGGTCATCATCATCGCCGTAATCCCAGATCCCGTAGATGCTGGCGCTTTCCGATGATTCCATGTCATATTCCGTCAGATACAATCCGGTGCCGAAGATCACCAGGTAGCCCGGCTGGCTGCAATGATACATCACGTCCGGCTTGCTGGTAATGGGCTGGGGGCGGCCGCTGTAGTTCTTGGCCTGAAACACCGGCGCCGGATCGCCGGCGGTGTCCGCATAGGCCACCGCCCAATTGGCGGCATCATTGTCAGTCAAATCAAATTTCCACAGGTTGCCCCGCAGGTCACCGGCATAGACATAATCGACCGTGCCATTGTCGTCAATATCAGTTGCGATGGGGCTGGACAGCCCATTGCAGTTGCCGACTCCCGTGTCGATTCTTTTGATCAGCTCACCGGTTGCCGGATTAACGATATAGAGCATGGCATGGCTTTTCGAGCTGTTATAGCCGTTGCCGAAAATCACCAGCCAATCGGTACTGGGATCATTGGACTTGACGATCACCGGCCGGCTGTAGCTATAGCCCATATAGGGGTCGTAAAGCCCGCTGTTTGCCCGGGCAACTTTATCCCCGTCTTCATACAAATCGTCTCCATTCTGAAACGTTCCCGCTCCGCCGACATTGATCAGGCTTAGAATTCCGGTATCGCCATCCACCACGGGAATGGCGTCAACTTTCCCAACCGCGGTGTCGCCCTGGGTTTTGATAACATCCCCCACCTCGATATCCGCTATGCGGCTGTCAAACGCGAGATAGCCCCGACCGTCGCTTTGAGGGTCGGGAAACTCCCACAGGACCCGGGTGACCAGCTCGTCTTCATCGGTGATATCCGCCGGACTGGTAACATCCAGGGCATAGTAGCCCTTGCCGCCTTTGCCCAGCCCGCCGACCAGGATGGTCTTGGCCTGGCCACCCAGGGTTATATCCTGAACCGTGGGGCTTAAATCGACAAAATATTTGTGGCTGTATTCAGGATCGACCAGGTAGCTCAGATTGCCAAACACCAGGTTGGGCACATAGGCGAATTGTTCATCGCCGCTTTCGGCATCGATGGCGTGCAGCATGCCGTCATTGCCCCCCGCATACAGCATACCAGCGTGATGAACCGGTGAGGAGTGCACAATGTCACCCAGCAGCTGGATTCGATCCCTGAAGGCGCCGCCGTTTTGCGCTTCGTTGCTCCGGTCACCCCGCAGGTAGTTCAACCTCTTGACCGCGTTTTGTTCCATCGCCGAGTCGGGCACCAGGTCCGAGCCCAGCGCTCTTTGTTGACCCTCGTCCAAAACGTTGCGGTCATAGCGGAAGGGAATCCCCTGGGAACCATCATAGGTGGCGATGAGGCGGCCGCTATCCCAATCGAGCGTTGCCAGCCGATCGGCGGCCGACCAATCCGGGGTGGCAGCCACTTCCCCGCTGGCGGCATCGACCTGGTAGGCGCTGACATCCCCGATCCAGCTGTCGCTGCGGTAGGTGGCCTGGTACATGCGCGTATGCTCATTCAACTCATTGTACAACGGATCACCGTTGACCGATACGGATGAAGACGATGCCAGCCGGCCCTGAATGCTGCGGCTGATCGCCAGCAGGGAATCGACCAGTTCGGTGGGACTGGCGGCACTTAAGAATTCACCCCGGCCGTTGACCGCCGCATGCCACAGATCGTCGATTTTGTGCGCACCAACGTACCTGGGATCCGGCCAGACCGGATACGAGCCATTGGCAATGTCGTAGTCGTCGGGGTTGAGGCTGCCCACCCGACCAAACGAGACCGTATAGGTGACCATGTGCTGGTGGGTCGCCGAATCGAGGTGCGAGGTGGGGATGTCGTCGTCCAGGCCCGCGTGGAGGTCATTTTCATAGTATTGCATGGCCACATCGGCCAGGGTGTCGGTGTATATATCCGCCCGACCGCCGCCGTCAAAAGCCGTGTTGTCATCGCCATCGGCATTGCCGACCCCCGGCGTCGAGCCATTCCAGAAACCGTCTGTCATCACGATCGTGAAGGCCTGTTGGCAGGCGCCGCCATTTTCAGCTGTGGCATACGGCGAGCTGCCGAGCATATCCGATGAAGACGCAAAATACTTGCCGACTTCCCGCAAGCCGCGCCGCAAGGGGGTGCCCTGGGCCCGGATCCTTAGACTGTACAAAGCCTGCAGCAGGCTTTTGGATTTATCGATATTGGCGGATTTGACCGGCAAAACCGGCTGGACCAGGTTGCCGTTAATCGAATAAAAACCGACATGCACGCCCTTCAAACCCACAATCACGTTGGCCACCGCGGACGTGGCCGTCAGCTCCCGCCGGCGGTAAAACTGGTACCAGTTGGCAAAATTCTGCCGCTCCTGGATGTAGGACCGGCCCGTCTGGACATCGGACGGTGGTGTGGTCGCCCTCGTGATCTCGCCCAAATCGACCTTGTCATTGGTGTTGGCGTCATTCACGCGATAGTAGGCGATCTCCCGATCCAGCACCACCAGAAAGGGTTTGTCCTCTAATGCGGACCAGGTATAATAATGGGCCTGCGTGATGTCGATGGAATCGACGTCGCCGGCCGGCACAAATTTGACCGCATCCGCACACACCCGGTCGTCAGTGCCGGTGGGGCTGTAGCTGATGGACACATTGCCCCCCGTGCCGGCCGCAAAGGGGTAGGTCCCCAGCAGCACCCATTCGCCGCCGTTTAAGCGCTGGTTGCGCTCGACGGCAGCCGTTCCGCTGTCATGATTGACGGTGTAGGGCACGGTCTCGGAATTATTTTCATCGGCATGCCAGCGCGCAAAGACGTCGTAGTCGCCGGCGACGGGAATGTCCGGGGTCCAGGTGGCCGTGTGAGCGCCGCTGGCCCCGCTCCACCAGTAATCGCCATCCTGGTCGGGGTCGTAAGCCTGGTCGCTGCCCGTGACCAGTTCCCAGGCGCCGGCCCCGCCGTTTTTCCGGATGACAACATCGTCAATCCAGGCCCGGTCCCCTTTGTCGGGGAGCGTGGCATCCAGGCGTATATGGAAATCGGATATAAAATACTGGTCGTCGGTGATGTCATGTACGTAGGGTATCCATTCTTGGTCCCCACCGCGCGGATCCAGATCGGCAATCGGGACATAACCGCTTCCGTTCCAATAAGAGAGGGTGAATTCCCCGGCATCGATTTTCTTTTTTCGAAACCAGAAAACGACGCTGATCGAATCGCCGTCAACCAGATCGCCGGCATCCAGATCATTCGAGGTCAGATGGCCGCCTTTTTTTCTGGTCGCCATGGCGCTTTGACCGCCGCTGTGGGATTGTTTGTCGTCCTCTCGCCATTTGGTTTTTCCGTTGTCTTCGAACAAGAGATCCCAGTTATTGTCTTCAAAACCCCAGATGAGCTCCGTCTGGCCGCCGCCACCCTCGGGGGTTTTGCTGAATTCGCTGTCCTGATCGTTGATGATAATCGCATTGGCGGCCGCGTCGTTGCTATACTGATAAAACGTCTCATTCAGATCAAAGGTCGTACCGGCGTGCATGGGGTGCGAGCGGGGCGTGTCCGGGTCGGCCGGGGCCAGGGTCGGCGCGGCATCACCGGCGACGTGATTGGGCCAGGGGTCATACGTCACGGCCGGGTCATAATACAGCTTGTTGTAGCCGGCCCACTGGGACTTCCATTTCATACGCCGGTCGTTGGGCAATACGCGGCCGTACAGGTTGTCGCCCGGATCATCGAAAACGTAACGATAGTAGTTGTCGAACAGCCCGTCACCGGCCGTCGTCATGAACTCCCAGTCCATGCTGCCGGAGTCGTCGAGCACAAACATGACATTGGCCGGCGCCGACCGGTACCAGGCATCCAGCGGGATGTCGGGAATATCGACACAGTTTTCAAAGTCGGCATTGAAGACCGCCACGATTTTATGATCCGTTTGGACATTTTGAAACTCGTAGGTGCTTACCGCGCCGACCCACCGGTCGTCCACCCACACATCTCGGATGGTGTTGCCCGCAGCCGGTGTGATGGTAAATGACTGGGTCCCGTCATAAGTCACCCCCACCGCCCCGACCGGGCTGATGGTCCCGCCGTATTCGGCTGAGGCCGTAATCACCGGGGTATACTCGCAGTTCACATGCAGCGTGTAGCTGCCGGTGTCACCGCTGTTTTTTTCCTTGACCACGACATAGTAAACGCCCGGGTCCACCGTCTGAGAGATCCTGAAATTGTTGCCGGCCCCACCGTCCTCATCGGCGGCGATCGGGTTGCCGGCCTCATCCAGCAAGGTCCCACTGGGATCGCTGCCGTCGGTGGTGTAAGCCGTCAGGATCCCGGTGCCCCAGAACACGACCTTGAAATAATCCTCATCGCCGCCGGATTCGATATTACCGCCGATGCTGCTGTTGCAATCAACAGAGGTGGCCTCGTCGATACTGTCGCCATGATCGTCGGCGCCGCAATCCAGCGACAGCTGGTAGTCGCCGGTTCCGGTTTCCGATGCGTGCCGCACCTGCACATAATACATGCCGGCCACGACCGGCTGGGAGATGAAAAAATTGTAGTCGACCGTATCATCCTGGGCAATTTCAACGCAGTTTTCGTCATACAGATGCCCGTAGGTATCCGTGGTCCCGGTGGTGTATACTTCGAGCCAGGTGTCGGCTCCCAGGATCACTTGGTAGGCATCCCAGCCGCCGGGGGTCTCGATCGAACCCGCCGTGGTGCTGCCGCAGGTCACCGGCAGGGCGCCCGCGCCAATGTCGCAGACCCCTCTTTGCACCGTAATAAATCCCTCGACCGGATATTGGGCCTTGTTGGGCCACTGGTGGTTGTTGTAGGTGGTCTTGATCCAGCCGGCCGTGCGGGCCGTGTCGGAAATCCGGACTTCGTCGATGATGGCATCCGGTCCTGTGGTAGGACTACCGATCGTACCTTGAGTCGGATCGTTGTAGAGCAGGCCGGCGTACTGGGCACTATCAACTGGCTGGCCATTTATGTAAAAGATATGATCGGTGCCGTTCCAGCTTCCCGCCAGGTGAACCCAGGTGTCATCCGACAGTGCGCCTTCCTCTCGACGGTGCCGGTTCACATCATTGATTTTGGAGTAATAATGGGCTCGATTTGGGTTCATAAGGCCTTCATGGCGTACCCATGAATCACCCCCGCCGCCGAGTCGAAGGTAGGTCTCATTAGTGCCGCCCAGAGTCTGAGGGTAAACCCATGCTTCCAGAGTATGATTTTCGGTAATGCCGCAAGCGCCAATATCAACCTGATCGTTCGTATCATTAAAATCCAATGCACTGCCAATTTTGCCGGCAGTGGTGGCAGCCGGACTGCCGGATGGTGTGCCGTCATTGGAATAAGCGGTTGAATCCATGCTGGTGGCGTCTGTGGCTTCCGTCAAATGCCACACGCCCCGGTAGTTGCTGTCCCAGACAAGCTCAGGAGTTTCGGTGGGGTTCGTCACGGCGCTGTTGCCGTAGTGCATGTAAAAAACGGTGTCTTCAGAGGCCACCAGGCTGGGCAGCCGGACCCAGGCCGCCAGGGTGCCGGTGGTGCCGTCGTATGATTCAACCTCATGGTTCAAGGGGCTGAGGCCGTTCTCATCCGAGGTAAAAATAATGTCGTCGCCCTCGGCATCGGTCACCTGCCCGCCGTTGGCCTCGGTTTTTAACTGCGCGTCGTTCAGGATGCTGACCAGCACCGGGAAATCGGCCAGGGGACTGGCGTCCTCGATGGTCATAAACCCGCCCGGGTCATTCTGGTTGTTGTATTCGGTGGCAATCCAGTCCGCCGAACGAACGGTGTCGGACAGGCGCACCTCGTCAATATAGCCGTCAAACGGGTCGAAGCCATTATTGGTTGCACCGATATTAAATGGATTGCTGTTTTTAACTGTGTCCAAGATCTGGTTGCCACTGTCACCGATAGCTAGTTGCGAACCGTCAGCATACAATTTAATACCCGTAACATCATTACTCCCATCATAGGATGCCACCACATGATGCCATTGATTATCGTTAAATGTTTGGGTTGACCCCCTCCATTTGAAATCTGTATCAGCGTCGTAGAACTGCAGGCTTAAATTTGGACCTTCCAAATAAAACCACACGCCTTGCCAATTAATGTCACTCGCTTTACCGGCAATTGACATCATGGTCCTGCTAGTTTTTATCCAGGCCGAATAGGTTATGGGGTCATTTTTACCATAATCGAGCACATTACCCATGTTCACATAATCATTGTTCCCGTCAAACTGCTGCCCGGCACCGATCTGTCCCGCCTTCCCGGTGGCGGACACCTGGTCGTCGCCGTGGTTGCCGCCGGCGGTGGAATCCCTGTACAGGTCGGCAGCTCCCGTGCCGGTCTGATCCTGGTCCAGGTGCCAGACGCCCTGGAAATTGCTGTCCCAGACCGCCGACGCAACTCCCAAGGGATCATTGATGGTGTCGTTTCCGTAAGCCAGGTAAAAAACCGTATTCACATCGTGCTTGAGCTCCGGCAGGCGCACCCAGGCGATCAGGGTGCCCATGACCCCATCGTACTGCTCCACCTCGGACTCCAGCCGGGTGGTTAAATCCGGAGCATAGAACACGAGGTCATCGCCCTGGTCGTCGGTCACCTGGCCGCCGTTGGCCGTAGTTTTCAGCGCGGCATCGTTTTGGATGCTGACCAGCACGGGAAAGTCGGTCAGATTAGACGTACCGCTGACCTTGGCATTATCGATGGTAATACACTTCATAAAGCCGAATCCGGCCGGCGGTGACACGGCCGATAAGGCCACCCGGCTGCCATCCACGGTTACCGTCATTTTGTAGTTATAGGCCGCCTGGGCGGCAGGCGCCAGGATCAGCAAGGCAGCCAGGGCAATCAATACTAAATGAAACAACTTGTGAGTTGATTTCAGCATCACAGCTCCTTCTATTTTCTTTACCCAAAAAACCAATATCTCATCGTTTGCGAGGATTGGACTTTCGTTCAAAAAGGGTTGAATTTTGTAGTCGGCTCCAATTATTGCAAAATTGATGCCTAATTTTTCAGGCTCCGATCGACACTGTTAAAGATACCTTAACTATCTATTATTATTTAAAAAAATATTTTTAATGGCGATGCCGGTAATCTTTTCAGGATGGGGTACTATTAAAAAATTTTATAATGGCGTTTTATAGGGGGGATAGGTGAGCGCTTCGCTGGAGGAGCACTGCGTTGGAGGAGCGCTTCGCTGGAGGAGCACTGCGTTTGAGGAGCGCTACGCTTGAAGAGCACTGCGTTTGAGGAGCGCTTCGCTGGAGGAGCACTGCGTTGGAGGAGCGCTTCGCTTGAAGAGCACTGCGTTTGAGGAGCGGCCTGGCGGCCTTGAGGTAAAAGGGCTACCGAATTGAGGAATTGGGGAATTGGGGGATTGGGGGATTAAAAGATATAATCAATATTTAAAGCAAATAGAATTCCTTCAATCCCTAAATTCCTTAATCCCTGAATCCCTGAATTAGACCCATGTCCAATCTTCAATTTTTCGCCTCCGGCGGATCAGGGGCTGCCCTTCTTGATCAGCCACAGGGAGATAATTTCCTGTCCCGAATTGCTTAGATACCCCACGAGATCCCCGTCTCTAAAATCGTCGTTTACTGCCAATACGCTGTTTAGCGTCGCATAAGTTGTTGCAGGAGAAAGCCTTAGCAACGAATCATCGATCACCACCTCTTCGGCTGCGATCCGGTTGATATACCCGTACCCGTCAAATACCGCGGGATAATGATCGGGCAGGTCCCATTCACTTTTTATTTTGTGTTCCCCGGCACCGGCCGGGAGGCAGATGCCGGCAACGATTAGGGCCAATGCAAGGCCTGCGATAATCGGTTTGATCGTAAGATGACCGTTCGTTTTGCTTATTTTCATGCCCAAGCTGCTCCTTTCATATGACTCGATTCAAAAAATTATGTTTTTGTTCCTGACACCTGAACACCTATAATGCCGGGCGATCCGCGCTCAAAAAGCCTTCCGAAAGCCAATCCTAACCTCGCCCAATCCTCTATTCTGAGAACGTCCGTAAACTGTGATTTCATACAGCTTGGTGCCGCCCGCCCCTAAGGAACTGCCGGGAGCACCTCTGTTAAACGCTATAAACGACGCACCCGCATCAATCGCGGATGTTTGGGCTTTTGTCACTTCGTTGCCCGCCCAGTAATCATCAATGCCGTCCTCATCGTCGCCAAGAGCGAACTGATCCATCTCCATCCAGGACGGTCCGCTTGTGATAGTGAACGAATTACCGTCCAGCCAGCTGGCAGCTTCCATGGCGGCCCCCTCGGCCAGATAGAAGTTGTCTTGATAAATTAACTCGGCACCGGCGATCTCGATCTCGGTGCTGGCGGTATTGATGGAAGCCAGCCCGATGACAGTCAGCAATGCCAGCACCATCATGATAAACACGATCAGGGAGCCGGCTTCATTCATCAAAGGCGAAAATAATTTATTCATGAGGCATTCATCCTTTTCTCTTTCCTGCGGCAACGGCTGCAATGTTTGAAGTTATCAGTTATTCTCTAATAATTAATAGCCAATAACCAATAACAAAGTCAAAGACCGAGGTTGCGGCACCTTACTTCGGTGGCATAGGTGCGTACCACGGTTTCGCCTCTGCCTGCCGGCTCGCGCACGGTCAACTCAATTTGTACCGTCCGGATGGCGGCCAGATCAACAACCGGCGTGGCCAGGGGCGAATTATCGGCGGCCAGATAGGTGAAGGTAAGACCGTTAATATCCACATTTTCGACCAAGGGCACCGCCGACAGGTTAGACTGCAGTTCGTCTCCGTTGAGGAAATAACTGAATGTCTCACCGGTTCCGGCAACGCTGCCGTCCAGATCGATATCTGCTGCAAAGGTGATGCTGGTTGCAGTTGCATTGGTGATACCGAAATCACCGGTTTGGTCCGGATCGAGTCCGGCCATCCGGATGCTTTGGGCCATAAAATCAACCCCGGCCCGTGCGACCTGCTGGACATTGGCGGCAACATTGTTGCTGGTGTAGGATTGGTCGAGGGTTGCAAATAGGCTCACCGTCGCCGTGAGCATTATCGAAGCAACGGCCATGGCCACCAACAGTTCAACCAGGGTAAAACCCCCGGTTTCGGCTGCGGCCGGATTAGGCGCCTTTTTGAATTTTACAAAGATGGCCCTATGGCTCTTTGGATTCTGCATTTACGATCCTTAGGTCAGCGTTCTCAAAACCACGGTTCGACTTCGGCCCAGTCGAGTCCAGCTGACGGTCACCCGAATTTGCCGGAGGGTGCCGGCCGAAGAAATAATGCATTCACGCGTATAGATACCGCCCGCATTACCCTGCAGGTCAATATTGGTTTCCGTTTCAGTGCCGACGGACAGGGTGCCTGCATCCGCTTCGCGTTTTTTTTCCTCGATCTTGGCCCGGGCCAGCATGGTGGCCTGGGTCATGAAATCGCCGTGGGTATTGTTGCGGGTCGTGGACAGTATCAACGTCCCCACCGCCAGTACACCTATCGAAAATATCGCCATGGCGACCAGTACTTCTATCAATGAAAAACCCTGGTTGGCACCCGGGAAAACGGGTTTCCATTTAAATGATTCTATCGCTGCGCTGCGCATCGGTAACCTACTCCTGCCTTATCTGCCCGAGCGGATTGATACTGACTTGTCGCTGCTCGCCGAGTGAATCCTCTAAAACAAGGGTACCGCCGGACGCACACCGCCCCCGCGAATTAAACTCGGCCTTCAAATGGTTCAAATTATCGGGATCCGCTGGAACCGTGCTTGCGCCCAGATCGAGGACGACACCGTCGGCCAGCTGCCGGGTACGAATGGTGGCCCCGGCAGCGTCGTTTACTAGGTAGCGGTTGAGTTCAAACACGACCGCTACCAGGTTCTGATCGCGGATGGCCCTGGATTTGGCCCATTGCAGGTCTCCTCTAAGGTTCTCAAAGGCCCCTTTGAGTTTGGCCCGCTCACGCCAGCCGATCATACTGGGCACGGCAACCGCCGATAAAATCGCAATGATGGCGATCGTCATAATGAGCTCATAGATTGTGAATCCGGTATGGTTTCGCTTCATTTCCACCTCTTGGCGGTTGCCCCTTGAATTGTGGGGAATTCGTCCGTTTTACCACCCGCAAGGTACGCGTTGTTCAACTGTCTATTTTGCAGGCTCGCATGCACGGCATCGGCCAGAAATTTAATGTTTAAGGATATCATCGGAGCTTTTTATAAAATACTTTAACTTAACGTGACCGGTTCCAGGATTGGAACTTCGCCTTCTGGCTGCGCCCCCACCAGCAGGGATCAGAGGTTACAGTCAACTGAAATCGTTAACCTTATTTATGGAACTCTATCTGGAAGATCTACAAATTCCGTGCCAAAAAATCTATTTTAAGTAAGAGAATATGGTTTCAGACCCAACTGAACGGGTTGGCTAATAAAACAATCTGAAATAACTCAATATAGTTAGCATGGCCAGCGGTAGTGAATCGATGGGATCGGCAGGCCGCTTTTGATGTTCGTTAACAATATTGACAACATGATCCGATTAATTGAGATGATCTATTAAATATTTTTTGAGAGTATTAAAATATTTGAGGATTGAGAAAATTGAATGGTGGGAGGTATTACTTGCACAATCGAAAAACGGCTATAGGTTTACTCTATGAGAGTGACTGTTGAAATTCCTGATTTGGATCTTGTTATCAGAACTGTCGTACGGTCTGAACCTCTTCAAAGGCCGCCGGTATAATGAGGAATCGAATTTCCATCCTTTAATCTGCAGTGAAAATTGGGAGGACTAAAAGGTGTTAAGATATGTAATCACCTTCATTTCTGCCCTGCTGATTTTTGTCATCCCGGGGAGCCGTGCTTGTGACCTGGTATATGAGGTGCGCAGCGATGATGATGTCTCGGAACTTTGTGTGACCATTGAAAAGAATACGGATGGGATTACCTACAGGTCAACCTACCGGGATGTAAAACAGCTATATTATTACAATACCGATAATTCGTTAATGCGCTGGGAATATGCGGATATTGGCGCACAAACTGATTTCCAGGCAAGTCGCATCGAGGGCGAAATCCTCATTCGCGGACGATCTCGCGGCCAGCTGGTGAATAAATCTTTGTCTGCGGGGAATCAGGTCTGGCTGCAAAATTCTGAATTCGGGCTGCTGGAGTTTCTGAAGACTCAAGAAAAAAGCAAGGAGTTTATGATGATCGCACCTGAGGACCTTTCGATCAAGAAGTTCGGCGCCTCGCGGGGGGTAAATGAGGAAATCGTCTGGCAAGATAGGAAGATTCGAGTCACTAAACTAACAGCGCGACTACGCGGATTCCTGTCCCTGTTCTGGCAGGCGACTTACTGGCATCGCTTGCCGGAAATGACGTTTATCCGCTACAAAGCAGATGGGCTGCCAGGCGTGCCCAAAATAGATATCCGACTGGCAAGGGAAAAGGGCATGCTGTAAACTATAGGATTCGGCGTTAAATCTTCATCAGCTGTTCTTGTTCACAAGAATTAGCGCTAAAATTAGGAGGAGGGAAATATTGATGCGGGATAAATTTAAAACGATTTGGTCGATAGGTTTAGGTTTGGCTTTAGTCGGTTTGAGCACAATTTCTGTTTTTGCGGCAGAAAAAGTTCCCAGGATAAGCAAAGAAAAACTCAATGAACTTCTGGGTCACCCGGATGTGATCATATTGGATGTCCGCCTGAGTAAAAATTGGCAGGACAGTGAGTCTAAGATTAAAGGAGCACTCAGGCGGAGACCGAAGTTGTTCGATTCCTGGGCCAATGAGTTTCCACGGAATAAGATGCTGTTCTTATACTGAGAGTGACCTGATGAGGAGACCAGTGCCGGTCTGGCACTGAGACTATTAAGTAAAGGGTATCCCAATGTCTATGCCCTTGAAGGCGGCTGGGAAGAATGGTTTAAGGCCGGATATCCGGTCGAGAAGAGATCACCCCTTCGATTGTGATTGCGGAGGGTCATACGTACCCTCCCCGTTATTCGTATTACTTCCTGGTGAGAACAGTTGCGGCAACTTTCATAACGTCTTTGTTAGTCATCGCTTCAAGTTTCTTTTTAACCTTTCGTGAAAAATATTCTTGCTCAGTTTTATTCAATGGCTCTCCGTTGAATTTTTTCAAAACAAGCTCTTTCTGTTTAGGGGCAAATAAAGCGCTTAGATAGTAGTTTAGCTGGAATGAACGGCGCTGTCGGTTCCTGGCTCTTTGGCGCGTTAATTTCGTATTTGATAGATCTGCAGCATACCTGCCAAGCGTGTTTCGCAGCCGCTCTGTTGAAAGAGAAACCTGATTTCCCAAATCTACAAAATCTTCTGAAAGCAGATCACCATGCTTTGTCTTCAAAGATTTTGATAGGCTGGCGAGAGTTTTTGGTATGCCCAAATTCTGTTGAGCAAGTAAAACCGAGCTTAACAGCAGCAGCTTTTCCAGACTTCGCTTCTTGCGGCTGTCGGATTTGTTCCTGGACAATAGAGATTTGAAATCTAATGCCAGGTTCCTTTGGGCACAATTGGCCAGAACGACCGGAAAGCCTTCGACCAGCCTTGAATCTTCAGAACCTGCCAGTTCGTCTAAAAGATCCAGCACTTCACTTTCTTCGATCAAAGAAGATACCGGCCTTAAAAGCGTATATCCCAATCGTCCTAATTTTGAAACTAGTTCTTCCCTTTTCATAAACGCGACCTAACTTTTTGATAAAATTTATCGCTTATCAATTTCTCTTCATACAAGCCTTCAGCTAAATAGCCAAAATTTTCCATAACTTTTTTAGGATTCAAATCATAGCGCGCCGCCTCAGAGTAGCGCTCAAACAATTTTTCTGCATCAACCTGTCCCGAAGTGAACGCTGCCAGGCAGTCCTCTCTATCGGCGGGAGATCCTCGAAACATCTTGGTAATAATCAAATCAGCAAGGTTTAACACGCCGAGGTAGATATGGGTCCACCGATTGATCAAGATGTGATTATCTTCCTTCAATGGTGACTCTATAAGTTCCGTGGTGAAGACCTTGTTGCCGCACCAGAACTGATAGATAAAATATGGATCATCCATGTGTACGAGACCGTTACCTTTGTCACGATAGTTCAGAGCCTTCAAAAACTTCATTAGCTTATCATATTCTCGTGCTACCGGTACGATCAAGTCGATATCTTTAGTCGACTCTTTGATGTTTAGAAGGGTTAGTGCGGTTCCGCCGCAGGCGACCAGGCGAACGCGAAAGTCCATCAAACTGTCCCAATTTTCTAAAGTATCCAGCAAGTCATCGCCACTTATTCTATATCTTGTTGACCGAACCATAGAGCCTCCATCTCACTGAAGATTTATGTCATTTCTTTGAAGATGTCAATAGATTTTGTATTAATTAATACAAAATATTTGTATTAATTAATACATTTATTTTGGACTAATTTATACAAATATTTTTCGATATTTTTATTATAAATTAATTAATTTATAATAAATTTTAGATAGTTAAATTAAGAAATGGAATTAAAAATGCATGCAAAAGAGAAAAAATAATTGTGAAATGAACAAGGACAATAGGGGGAGGGGCAGCGGTTCAAGCGACAGAGATGGCCGTTCTTAGCCTTCTGGCAGTTTCCGTTGGCAAGTGATAGCGAGCGTCCAGTTAAATCGAGAAAAAAATTAGTGAACATCCAACATCGAACAAGGAATAATGAATTTCGAAGAAATGAATTCCAACAATTTATCATTACAGGGAATAGTCAGAGCGACGGGTCGGGTCGTAGTCCCGCGGTACCGCGGGACGAAGCCTGAAGCGATTCCACACTTCATCATTTCCGCCGGCGGCTCAATCGACATTCGAAATTCGTCATTTCTTGATTTTTCACAAGAGCGCTGCCTCCGGCTAAAGGACAGCCGGTCTGATCAAAGATAAGAAACTTCATTAGAAAATTGTGCGTTCATAGATCGTGGGAGCGGTTTTCAACCGCGATTATCCGGGTGGGTAATCGTGGCCGGAGGCCACTCCCACAAACCTTTGACTTATATCTGAATGGTTTTAAATTTCTGTAGTTTCATAGGAGGGGTGCCGCGACCCCAGGTCTGTCATCTGACTCCTGTCATCTGACTTCTGTCGTCTGACTTCTGTCGTCTGACTTCTGTCGTCTGACTTCTGTCGTCTGTCCTTTGTCATCTGTTGTCTGTCCCCTGTTATCTGACACCTGAAACCTGACACCTGAAACCTCCTTAATATCAAGGTGAGTGGTACCATCGACAATAAATGGTATAGGGATGTCGCCAGGCGCCAAGTCGGATCTCACATCTGCTGGGTAAAGACGGTGATTTCCTCCAGGTCATTGTTGGTATAGCTTTTGCCGGCACCGGCGCCGGCCTGGGCCTCGTAGCCCGCCATGCTGCCGCTGTCGGTCGTGCCCTCGATCAGCGATTCAATGGCACAAGATGCGCCGCGGGGTCCCGTGGCCACGGCTCGAATCATCATTCTGCCGTCGGTGTCGAGGGTCGGCGTGCCGCCGCTGCCACGGTCATCATTGTTCCAGACCGTGACGTCGTAGGCAACACCATCTATATTGGCCTGCAGCAACAGCACCCCGCCTTCGAAGTCACCCACGCCATCGCCCCCGGCACAAGCACCGCCATTGCCCAGCGGCTCACAGTCCTGGGCCATTGCCAATCCCGGTATCACACCACTGCCGTCTAATGCGAAACTCCAACTGCCGGGATTGCCCAGGGCGATGTTGCCCTGGTTCTGCGTCGTATAAGGGACCTTGAGAACGCCCTTGGCATGCTCGATACCGCCTTCGGCCGCGTAGAAAGCCCTTTCATACAACAGGGTGTTGACGGCCAGATGTTGTTCGTTGGAACTGGTATTCACAGCTGACAGGCCAATTATCGTCAACAAGGCCAGAATCATGATGGCCATAATGATGACGGAGCCGTTTTCATTATTGGAGAGACATTTAATTTTCTTCATGAGTATTATCCTTCTTCCAGCTATCGCAACTTTTTTTTCCTAAATTCCTAAATCCCTGAATCCCTCAATTCCTAAATCCCTGAATCCCTAAATCACTAAATCCCTAAATCACTAAATCCCTCAATCCCTCAATTCCTAAATCCCTCAATCCCTCAATTCCTAAATTCCTAAATTCCTCTATCCCTGAATCCCTAAATTCAACCCATGTCCAATTTTCATGCAATTCCATGACGTACAAAGATTCACAGCCATTTTTTCAAACTGGATGACGAGATCTGTATTCTACAATGCCGCGCCCCGGATAAAATTGATTCTGACCGGCCGGGCACGCGGATTATTGGCGGTCACCCAGACGTTAATGGTTTTGCACCAATTGATGGGGGTGTCATCCGAAATTTGCCAGAACGCGGTGTAAACCCCCACCTGTCTCTGCTGAACGCCGTTGACCCCATCCAACTCCGGATGTTCATAAGGCAGACTCATCAGCCTCTCCATGACGTCCACGGCCACGGTCGTGGCCTCGCTTTGCATCCTGGCCGCCGAATTCAAATTGACGGATCTAATCTGCAAACCGGCAATCGCCAGAATCCCGATTGCAAAGATGGACACGGCGATCAGGACTTCGAGCAGGGTAAATCCCCGGCAAGCGGCGTCGGTCTGGTTATCTGCTATTTTCAGGCATCGTCGATTCATATCATTACCCCTAAAACCTAAGGTTGCGGCAGTAGACGGTGGCGACTTGCAGCGTGCGCCTGAACCTGGGATCATAGGTACCCGGGTCGAAGACCTGATCGCCGACCTGGTAGGTATCGGTATCAAGATCGCCCCGGATGGGCTGCGGGGTCCGGGTCAGCAGCCATATTCGCACGGCGCCGATCAGCGGTCCGTTGGGACCGATCAGCGGTGGGCCCATGACCGCATTGCCCGTGTCGGCATCGGTGCTGAGCAGACCCATGCCGCTGTCATAGGCCCAGATGACATTTCCATCCGGCTGTCCGTTGTCCGTATCAAGCGCCCCATCTTCGTTCATATCGAATGCGTAACCAAAAGCGATGTCTTCGACATCATAGGCCAGAATGTTGGTTCCGGCGCTGTTGATTCGCACCAAATCATTGCCGCCGGCCGGGTTGGCCTGCAGGGTATAGGTGATTTGTTCGTTCGGATCGTCGGGCAGGCCGTCGTAGCACTCGGCGGGGTCATCGATGATGCCCGCCATCCCCCCGTCATCGACCCCGTTGACGCACTCGGCAGGATCATCCGGCGCGACATCCATCCGAAAGGTGATTCGATCCCGGCGGGCCTCCACGACGCCGATTTCCAGGCCTAACATGCGGCCGTTTTCAGCAGAATCGACATCGTCCATGCCGTTCAAGCCATCATTGTCAATGCCATCGGAGGCTGCCGGCTTATAGCCGGCCATCCGGATCTCCCGTTTCATCAGTGTCATTGCCGAACGGGCGTTTTGCTGCATTTCAACCACCGATTGCTGGGAAGTATAAGCTCTTTGCTGGGTTTGGTAAACCTGGGTGATCGCCGCCGCAACGAGCGATGCGATCACCATGGCCACCATCAATTCAATCTGGGTAAACCCTCTGACGGATTTATTTTTCAAATTCATTGTCATCAGCCTCTGATAAGCCTCGAACTGCCGGTCAAATTGATCTGAATAGTAAAGGTCGTGCCGGATGTGTTTTGCAAAAAGACATCCACCGGAGGCGTCGGAAACCCTCGGCTGTCAAACACAACCAGGCCACCGGCAGCGGGTGTCGCCTGGCCGGACAGGTTAACCGCCTGAAGATCCACCCCGGCCGGCAAATTGCCGCGCTTCACCGTGCGCCCGTTAACCGTCACGGAATAACTCTCGGCATTCACATCCAATAAAAGGGTAGCCTGGGCGTTTTCCTTCACGGCCGACAGTCTTGCGATCTGAATTGCCGTGCTGACCTCGCCGGCCGCGGATTCCAGGCGCCTGGCCGGCAGCCGGCCGATAAAAGAAGGTACCGCGACGACCGAGATGACCGCGATAATGGCGATGGTCACCATCATCTCCATGAGTGTAAACCCTGAAGCCGATCCGATAACACGCATCTTCCGGTTTTTAATATCACATGATCCTAAAATCGACATTTTTTCCCTTGAAACCATATTTTTTTATTAGCAACCTGCCGGGATCGTTCATCGCCCGGCGAAACAAAAACTCGCAAAATACTCATGCAATACTCATACAACATTGAGTATCGGCACAAACCTCGGAAAACTTAACCTCAAGCCCAATCCACCAAAAAACCGATCAAATAATCAACCAATTAACAATGAGCCGGCCGGCGTTTTCGCGGCCGGCCCATTGCGGCTTAGTACATCTCCCGCCACCAGCTGATTTCGATCTTGGGTATTCCGCCCTGCATGATCGAGCTGTTATACTGACCCGAGCCGAACGAATCGACGTCGCCGCTGGCCGTCTGCACGTAAATGTGCCGGTCGGCGACCACCGGGGCGGCCAGCACATTGCCCACCGTACGTTCCAGCAGCGGGCCGTCGGCCGGATTGTGGATATCGAAGGCGAACAGCTTGCCCGCGTTGGGGTCGAAGTCGTTGTCGCTGTTGGAGTTGATGTCGCAGGGATCCTCGGTCTCGCCGGTGGAAGTGCCGAAATAGATATTGCCTGCCGCCGCAAAGGCCGAAGCATAGACGCGGTGGCCTTCCGGCAATTCAAAAAACCAATCCAGCTCCACCTGGCGGTTGTTGCACGATCCCTTGGGGCTGGTGTCGTGGTAGCCATAAAACAGGTAGCGCGTGTCGGCGAAGTTGATGTCCTCGTCATAGTACGGACTGTCGCCGGTGCCGAAGAAGATGCGGATATCGTACACCATTTCGCCGGTCCCAGACACGCTGTTGCCGGCGACCAGGGTGGGCGAGGCATAGATGGGCTGACGGCGCCACCCAGACGGCACCAAATTGCCGTCGCGATCGCTGTAATCCCGGTTGACGACGCAGTGGCCGAGGCCGTACTTGACATCATCCAGGGAGTCGGGCACGTTGACCTTGTACATAAACCCTTTGTCCGAACCGATATAGAGCCGGTCCACGTAGCCGTTGCCGTCCGAATCCACGATGGCCGGCTGGCCGCTCAATACACCGCCCACCCCGCGCGGGGCGGCGTCCAGTTCGATTTTCTCCACCAGACTGCCGTCGGCAATGTTCACGGTGTATATGGCCGGGTACAGGGTGTCGTCGTAGGTTTTGCCGGACACGAAAAAGGCCACCCATTTGGGACTGCCGCCATGGTAAATCCGACCGATCTGGGCCACCGCGGGCGAGGAGCGCGAGCGGAACAGGTGCGGATCGGCAAACTCCCACATGAAACGCGGTGCGTGGGGGTTGGTGACATCCAGGCAGAAGACGGTGTCGCCGCCGTTGCCCTCGGCCGACAACAGCACGGTGCGCCAGGCGCTGTCGGTGTATACATCGGCCAGGGCCGGCGAGGCGTCCACGTAGGACTGATCGTCGCCCTGCATGAGGTTGTGCTTCAACCGCGGCAGCAGGTTAGCCGGGATAAAGGCCCACAGTTCGGCGCCCGTGCCGTAGTCCGGCTCGCAATCCAGCGAGCAGGGATCCTGGCAGGAATCCGGGTCCAGGTCGCCGGGATCCGTCCACTTGAAGTAGCCGCGGTTTTCAGTTTCGTCGGTGCAGGGGTTGTCGCCAAAGCTAAAAAGACCGGCGTCAAAAGCATGCAGCATGCCGTCGCGCGCACCGACGTAGACCACCGTGCGGCGGTCGGCGTGGTCATCCCGGAATTCCCGATAGCCTTTGCGGTCGTTCGTGCTGCCCGGCGTGTCTTCGGGAAAGGCCGTTCCGTAATACCAGGGTGCGAATACCGGCGGTGTGGCCACGGCCGGCACCGAGTGGTCGACGGCCCCCAGGACCCACTCTTTTTTGACCAGTTTCCCGTTGCCGTCCTGATAGCCGCGGATCCAATTGATCAGCCAGTTTGTGTCGGCCGTGTTGAATTCATTGTCCTGGTTGAAATCATAAATATACCCGCTGGGAACGGCCGCCGAATCGTCCAGGCCCAGTTCGGCCGCCTGCACATTATCTTCCACGAAGGAGCGCAGGGCGCCGCCCGGGTTGTAGGTAAAATAGCTGTAGGTGGCCGTAATGGGCTGATCCGCCGTGGGCGCGGTGGCGAACTCGATACGGTATTGGCCGGTGGCGCGGTTAATCCAGCCGCTGCCGCCCAGGCTGCCGTCGAGCACATCGGTGCGCAAGTCAGTAAAGGCTTCACGCGTATCGGTCAGGTTCACGGTGGTGGCCAGCAGCGGGTAATGCGCCAGCCGTCCGCTGAAGGTGGTGGCCACGCCGTCGCCGACGCCCAGCCGCTCCGCATTGTCGGCGTCCACCGTGTGAACGGTCACATCCGGGATGAAGACCGCGCGATCACGGGGCAGCGTTTGCTCCTTGAGCACCTCGCCGGCATTCCACAGCTCCATGGTAGCGGTCTGGCTGGTATCGGCGGGGTCGTAAATGCGCGTGGCTTTCAAATGTCCGCGCAGGTTGTCCGAGGTCCATTCCGGGGCCGGAGTTTCTATATGGCCGCTGTACATGACATTGGCCAGTACCGTGGGGGTTGAGCGGCCGATCAGGCCGTTGGTCGATGCGGTGAAATCCAGCTCCAGATCGATGATTTTGGGCTCGCAGCCCTGCTGCCGGCTTTTCAGGTCCGCCCGCCAGATCAGCTGCCGGCCGCTGAGACCCAGACCGTTAAAGTCCAATCGCCGGGTACGGTAGGTGTATTCCGGGGTGCCCGGGGCCCAGTTCCGGACCTTATTTTTCAAAGTCTTTTGACCGTCTTTCAGCTGGAATCGATACACTTCGTCCCAGCCGTCCACCGCCACCCAGTTTTCCCCGGCGTCGATGGACAGCCAATAGGCGATGTCGGTCTTCGCGGCACACTCGTTGTGCGGCATGTAATCCCAGACACCGATGGTCACACCGTTGATGTTGGCGTCGGGGCTGTCCGGCATGATCGCCGCCGCGGGCTTGAGCCCCACCGAGCCGCCGGTCTCCCGCTCGATCACAAACACGATGTCGTTGTGGTCCGTGTCGCCGCCGCCGATGCTGTTCTCAAAGCCCAGGATCCAGGCATTGAGATTGTCGGCCGGGGCGCCCACCATGACCGTGGAATAGCGCTCACCCCAGTCGATCGAAAGCGAAGATTCGTCGTCCTCGCCGAAGTTCAACCCGAACAGGCTGCCGGCGCGGTCGATCGCGTCCTGGTTCATCCAGCCGCTGCTCGGCTGATCGCATTTGCCCTCGCTCAACCTGGGCCTTCCCAGATAGTAAGTCTTTGTAAACGGATCACCCCAATCATAGTCGCAATGCCAAATGCTGTCGAAATAATCGTCAACATTAATATCCGGCCAATTGCTGGTATACCGGTCCTGGTTCCAGGCGGTCTTGGTGTACCAGTACACCGGGTCGTCATCGTCGGCGTAGTCGAAATCCCGGTATTCTTTAGTTGACTGGTCGGTATTCAGCCAGAAGACCAGTTCGGTGCCGGCTTCGAAGTTGCCGATCACCTGGCAATTGTCCAGGGCGTTGATCACCCCGTCGCCGTTGCGGTCGCCGAAACGGTCGGTGGTGTTCCCGATGGCGAGATCCAGCACCCCGTTGCCCGACGCGCCGCCAAAGTCGTTGTCGTTGATGTCGTAGTAGATCTCGTGCTTGGCGCCGTTAATGCCTTCGCCGGCCAACGTCCAACCAAAGTCACAGGTTCTATCACCGGCGCCCTCGTACAGAAAGCAGACGGACACCTGCTGCTCGAAGGGAATCACGATGTTGTTGGGATCGATGGCGATGTTGCCGGTGTTCAGCAGGATGTGGTGCTCGGCGTTCACCTCGGTGTTGACGATATCCAGATCCTCCGGGTCAAAACCCCCGGAGTAATCGAGCGCGACATTTTGCGAGCAGCCCGGCGGCAGTTCGTCAATATCCTCCGGTGGTCCGGCCACGGTCTTTTTGAACTTGACCTTGATGCTGCCATCGGCGAAGACGGGGCCGAACTCGTACTGGGCGCTGCCGTGGTCCTCGAACGGGCCGCCGTTGATGGAGACCTTGTCCACCTCGTAGTTCTCAGCGGCAATCAGGAGAAAAATCGTCGAGGTGCCTTCTTCCACTTCTTGCTCACCGGCCGGCGAAATGCTGCCGTTGGCGCCGGCCGCGGCATTGATGGTGTAGGTGGTGACCTCGGAATCACCAACATTTTCTTCAGCTCCGAGGCTGTAAAAGCCGGACGGGTCGCGCTGGTTGCTGTACTCGGTTTCGATCCAGCAGCCATTGCGCAGGGTGTCGGAGACCCGGACCTCGTCGATGATGCCTTCGTAATAGTAACTCACCGAACTCCTCACAATCGCAGCCAGTGAGGTCGTGTTGAAGTCTTTGTTTTGCTTGGGATTGTATCTGCCGCTCCCGCTCGCAGCGCCATCCACATAACAGATAAAGTCTCCTCCGTCATCTACAAAATCAAAGCGGTGCCAGGTGTTGTCGAACACGGTACCGGGTGTTTTGTAGTGTTGCAGCCGGGCTTGGCCGTTGTTGTCTCTGATAAAGATGTCCGCAGCTCCTGAGGCACCAGTGTTGTGGGTTCCCAGATTAAACAGCGGCCTATTATTCGTTGTGCTGGCTTCGGAAAAAACCCGCCTGTCTCGCTGTCCGGTCGGCCCATTGACCCAAAAGGAGACGGTATACTGGTCGTTGTTGTGAATTTCAAGATCGCCGAGCAGGACGTAATCCGTAATCCCGTCAAAATCCAGGGCCATGCCGATATGGCCGTCCAAGCGGTCGCCGGCCGACATGTTCATGGATTGTCCGTGATGGACGTTGGCGGTGCTGTCCAGAATGTCACCGCTGGCGCCGCTCGGCGCTTGGTTCAGATGCCAGACCCCCTGGTAATTGTCGTCCCACACGTCCGTGGGACGCGCCCTCGGCGTGGTAATGCCTCTGTCGCCATAGTACATGTAGATCACAGTGTCGGCGCCGTTAGACAGGACCGGTAGGTTGACCCAGGCCACCAGCGTGCCTTCATCGGGAAGATAGTCCTCGATCTCGTGATTAAGCGGGTTGCCGTCGCTATCGGTAAAGGCAATGTCGTAGCCGTTGGCGTTTCCCACGCGGCCGCCCCAGTCGGCCCATTTCAGATAGTCTTGATCTTCTATGGTCACCAGAACCGGAAAATCAGTGAGGTTCCCGCCACAGCTGGCCCCCAGGTTGTCCGAGTCAATGGTAATCGAGCGCCGGTATTGACAATCGGGGCAGCCGGGAGCGACTGCGGACGCCGGATCGGCGGTGATCAAACAAACTCCGGCCGCCAGCAGCAAAACGGCGGCCGCCCGGACCAGTGCCCAGCGGCAAGTCTTGCTCCGCGCGGTACGGATTTGGTTTCTGATTAGGTTATAAAACATTGACCGGCCCCCCTGCCGACTGGTTTGGCTGAAGTTTTTCATGAAAAAGTCCTCGTCAGGATGTCATTAATTATTTATTTCCCCGTTTAGCATCCGCATAAACTGCAGACCTTCTTTTTGGATGCGCTCCCCCGACACTAGAATTGCTGTGATATGTCGCAGCCCGTTATAGAGATTGAAGCGCTCCCGGATGCATTGATATAAGCCTGGTTCTGCAAATCCTATACCAAACCGATATTTACGACTGCCGGGCCCGTTCCGGCGTGGGGGCCACTGTCGTGTTGGTCACGAAAAACCATACTAAATCGATGGGTTATCAGAAATCCCTCATCAGAGGCTTGTGCGGGTTTAGCCGATTCAAACCGTTCGGTGGATCATTCCAACCGGCGCCGGTTATAAAAATTTTTGGAGTCCTATTAAATTTTTTTAGACCCAACAATCAGCCGGCACCGGAATTGTTGAGGGCTTGAGTCCGGATCTATAGAGGTTATGAATTGAATGCTTGAAAACTTTTCAGCATGTCGCACGGAGCCGGATCAGCTGCTTCCGGCGGAAGGCCGCCCATCATGACTTGGTGGCAATGAGTGGGAAGTGACTTACAGAAATGATGCCGACCGAGAAGACTTCATCGAGCGGCTTGGGATTTCTTGGGAATTAGCTTTTTTTTCGCTAAAGGCGATGGAGTTAATTGGTTTTAAAATCTGCGTGCATCTGCGAAAATCTGCGTCCTAAATGTCAAATTTGCTTTTTTATTGGTTATAGACCGGTTCGTTTATCCCAATATATAGATTCAATTGCCCGCCTTGTCGATCAAATCCTTGATCCCGGCTTTCACCAGGGAAGGTTTAAGAAGCAATCTGATCTTTTTGTTGCCTCTGGCATCCACAAAAGTATCTTTCACAGCCAATTCCACCTTTTTCAATATTTTAACTTTGTCGTCCATCAGGATAAAGTGATAGCTTAACATCCCATAGGCCAGTGCACCGGCAACGATCAGTACAATCAGCAATTTTTTCATATAAAACTCCGTTTGCGATTTGTTTTTGATAGGGTCGAGTAATTGTACCATACACCCGGTATTCTCTCAAGAAATAGGGGTTCCGCCGGAAAGTTGGGCTTGCTTTCCCGCATTTGGATAGGCAACTGCCGGATTCCGGCAATTCGTGACTTGACTTGTATCAAGAGAATAATTATTAATGGATAATCATTATTGATATTGTCAAAATCGACCCTGGTATCTATTTATTGAAATCAAATCATGTTTGCGCAAAATTTATTTTATAGCCGGATTGAATATTGTGGGACTGCTATCGATTTAAATAATAAAATAGAGCGCAGCGATTCAACAAATATTCAATCTTCAACTCCCCGATCTGGCGGGATCACCGCTAAGCGTCGACCGGCTTGACCGGGTTGGTATTGAGCAATGCAAAAGCGGGCCGATTCGGCTGACATCGAACAACGACTCAATCAGATGCTTACGAAGCTGAGGGAACACGATTTCCGTCTGACACCCCAAAGACTGGCCGTCTTAAAAATTTTAGCGGCCAGCGAGGGACATCCCACGGTGGAGCGGATTTATGAAACTGTCAGGACTGAATTTCCAACCACCAGCATCGCCACGATTTACAAGACGGTCAACCTGCTTAAACAACTCAACGAGGTGTTGGAACTCGGATTCCCGGATGGGAGCAATCGTTATGACGGTAAAAAGCCCTACCCACACCCCCACGTAATTTGTACAGGGTGCAATAAGATCATTGATCCGAATTTGGGTAGTCTTATTGACCTGACAACAGAGGTTATCAAGGAAACCGGTTTTCAAATTCCAAACCACAGGGTTGATTTTTTCGGCATCTGCCGTGACTGCCAGTCGCGCAAGACGTAAAGATCCGGGACCAGAGGACACGGCTTTGAGTTCGCCCAGAGGGGTGGAGTTTACCGTAGAGCCCGGATGGAATGATGGAATGTCGCAGATCCGCCTTCGGAGGAGTGGAATATTGGAATATTGGGCACTGAAGCGCTGGATTCATAGCAACACGGTGTCTAAGTTCAGACAACGAAAGGAGACCACATTATGAGTGACAACAGCAAATGCCCCGTAACGGGCGGAGCAAACAAACAAGCAACCGGCGGCGGCACCTCGAACCGGGATTGGTGGCCGAACCAGTTGAACCTCAGAATTCTTCATCAGAACTCTCACAAGAGCAATCCCATGGGTGACGCGTTCAACTACGCCGAGGAGTTCAAGAAACTCGACCTGGCGGCCCTGAAGGAGGACCTCTATGCGCTGATGACCGACTCGCAGGATTGGTGGCCGGCCGATTATGGCCACTACGGCGGGCTCTTCATCCGCATGGCGTGGCACAGCGCAGGCACCTACCGCATCGGCGACGGCCGTGGGGGCGCAGGGTCCGGCACCCAGCGTTTTGCGCCCCTCAACAGCTGGCCCGACAACGTGAACCTTGACAAGGCGCTCCGCCTGCTCTGGCCGATCAAACAGAAATACGGCACAAAAATTTCCTGGTCAGACCTGCTGATCCTCGCCGGCAACTGCGCCCTGGAGTCCATGGGTTTCAAAACCTTCGGCTTCGCCGGCGGGCGCGAAGACGTTTGGGAGCCGGAAGAGGACATTTACTGGGGGACTGAAAACGAGTGGCTTGATGACAAGCGCTATTCCGGTGATCGTGAACTCGAGAATCCGCTCGCCGCCGTGCAGATGGGTCTGATCTATGTGAACCCGGAAGGACCGAACGGCGAACCGGATCCGGTTGCCTCCGGCCGCGATATTCGCGAAACCTTCGCACGTATGGCCATGAACGACGAGGAAACCGTTGCGCTCACCGCCGGCGGACACACGTTCGGCAAAAGCCACGGCGCCGGCGATGCCGCCCTGGTCGGTCCTGAACCTGAAGCCGCCGGCATCGAAGCGCAGGGCCTCGGCTGGAAGAGCAGCTTCGGCAGCGGCATGGGCTCGGATGCCATCGGCAGCGGCATTGAAGGCGCCTGGACACCGAACCCGACCCGCTGGGACATGGGCTATTTCGACATGCTGTTCGGCTACGAGTGGGAACTGACGAAGAGCCCCGCCGGCGCCTGGCAGTGGCAGGCGAAAGACGTGGCCGACAAGGACCTCGCGCCGGATGCGGAAGATTCATCGAAGCGGGTCCCGACCATGATGACGACCGCCGACATGGCGATGCGGATGGACCCGATCTACGAGCCGATCGCGCGGCGCTTCCACAAAAACCCGGAGGAGTTCGCCGAAGCCTTCGCCCGGGCATGGTTCAAGTTGACGCACCGCGACATGGGCCCGCGCTCGCGCTATCTCGGCGCGGAGGTCCCGCAAGAAGAACTGATCTGGCAGGACCCGGTGCCCGCCGTCGATCATAAGCTGATCGACGGGCAGGACATCGCCGACCTCAAGGCCAGGATCCTCGCTGCTGGACTGTCTGTCTCCCAGCTGGTCTCGACGGCCTGGGCCTCGGCGTCCACGTTTCGCGGCTCCGACAAACGCGGCGGGGCCAACGGCGCGCGCATCCGTCTTGCGCCGCAAAAGGATTGGGAAGTCAACCAGCCGGCCCAATTGCAGAATGTGCTGCAGACCCTCGAGGAAATCCAAAAGGAGTTCAACAGCTCACAGTCCGGCGGGAAGAAAGTTTCCCTGGCCGACTTGATTGTCCTGGGCGGATGCGCCGGTGTCGAGCAAGCTGCGAAAAATGCCGGTCACGACGTGACCGTTCCCTTCACGCCGGGACGCACGGATGCGTCGGATGCGCAAACCGACGTGAAGTCTTTCGCCGTGCTCGAACCGGCGGCCGACGGGTTCCGCAACTACCTCAAATCCAAATATGCCGTATCGGCCGAGGAACTGCTGGTTGATCATGCGCAGCTGCTGACGCTGACCGCGCCCGAGATGACGGTCCTGGTCGGCGGCATGCGGGTTTTGAATGCCAACTTCGAACAGTCCCAGCACGGTGTCTTCACCGGGCGGTCGGATGCGCTCACCAATGACTTCTTCGTGAACCTGCTGGACATGGGCACGACATGGCAGGCAACCGCGGGAGACGAAGACGTGTTCGAGGGTCGTGATCGCACATCCGGCGAACTCAAGTGGACCGGCACCCGGGTGGACCTCATTTTCGGTTCGAACTCTCAGCTGCGGGCCGTCGCCGAAGTCTACGGATGTGCGGACTCCCAGGGGCAGTTTGTCTGTGATTTTGTGACGGCATGGAGTAAAGATCCGGGCCCAGAGGACCCGGCTTTGATTTCACCCCAGAGGGGTGGAGTTTACCTTAGACTCCCAATGGAATAATGGAATGGTGGAATAATGGAATATTGGGAATACAAAGCGGATGGCGGTCTGATTTTACAAACGGATCCGTGCCATTTTTATAAAGATAGATCCCATTCCACTAAACCCAGCATTCCAGCATTCCAGTATTCCATCATTCCGCTCCCGCTTGCAGCAGATTCACGGCATAGCCGAGGGGCTCGGACCTGGCCCAGAGGACCAGGTTTTCTGCGACTAAATAAATAACTAATAGCGTCTATTTGATCGTTATTCGCTAATATAGGTTTATAGAGTGGACGCATAAACGTAAAAATTCTCATTATATCAGCATGATAAGATAAAATACTACTTGACTTTTTTTGATATAAGTACTACTAAAATCACTCCTTTTATAGGCCTAGTTCCCTAAAACTGGGGCTTTAGTGAGGAATAGAAAACCTATTAGTAGTAAAATTTACAAAAATAGTCGAGTAAAAATAGGAATTTAAAAATCATGCTCAATTTAAACGCCGTTGCTGCTCATCAACAGATACCTTTGATTCATGTTGTCCATGAAGACGATGAACTGCTCGCAAACTCGCCTGAAGCTGAGTGGTATAAAATTTTGCAAAGTTTGCCATGGGAGCAATATCGATCGATAGCCGCTGATTATTACAATGCTTTGTACCATTTCAATAAATCAAAACCCCATAGCCAAAAAAGCGGCGAATTATCTGAAGAGCATAAAGAAACAGCCACTCAACGCTTGCTACTCGAGCGGGCTACCATGGATGAAACTGCCCCGGTGTTGTCAGAAGAAGAATTCATAACCGACATACTTCCAACCGTCTCCCCATCGATGATTGCACCAGGCAAGACGCCGGATCGGCTTGGTGGCAAAAAACCTAAATGTTTTTTTGCCCTGTTCAAAAGCTTTATCGGCGCTTCGCTGATGGGTTTGGAAGCTATTCCCGAAAAAGTTCATTTGCTACTGACTTCCAACCTTTCCTTTGCTCGGGTTAGCGGGTTTATCCCCAAAGCAGACAATGATCAGTATTGGTTCAAATACGTTCCCAGCATTCGCAAGCTTGAGCAATTTGATCAGATCATGACCGATTATGGTCTGTGGGATCGCTTAAAAATCAAAGAAGTCATTGAAAATTTAGAACAAGGGCTCATTAAAGAAGAAAAGGAGCTTGTCGGCGATACCACGCATTTTCATGCTTACTCGGGTTTTGAGACGGTCACTTACATCGATGAAAAAGGTAAAGAACAGCGAAAGTCGCAATCGAAAACCACAAAAAATTGCCGTTGTGAAGACAAGGACAATTGCGAGCACCCATGGGAACTTGCTGATGATGGTGCCGGCACGATTGTGAAAGCCTTCAACAAATACATTTGGGGTCATAAAGCATCGATTCTTGGCCTTCCGATGCAAGGCATTCCTCTTGACGCAATTGCCGTAGCTGATGCCGCCACCCATGATGGAGAAACATTTTTCCCGCATGTTGTTCGTCTGTTTGCACAATATCCTGAAATAAAATCATGGATTGATACAGTGCTCTATGACAGCGCCTGTGATAGTCAACCACTCAAGGATAAGTTCCGAGACCAATTAGGTATCGCGCTGAAGGCATCGCTCAACCCTCGCAGAAAAAAAACCGTGACCGAAAATTTGCCAAAAGGAATGAAAAAACTTACAGCCTATGGCAACCTGGTATGCAATGCCAACTTTGAGATGGATTACCAAGGGGCACGATACAAAACGGAGAAGTTTATTTACCAAGCGCCTTTGGATGCAAATGGGATATGTGTTTGCGATAACTGCGAACAAAAACCAATGTGTTGCCCCTTTGCTCTAAATGGACGTATTGCGCAGGTATCATTTGATATGCTCGCTCATATCGACTCACAAGATCCCCCGATGGCCAAGCGATTTAAAGCTATCATGACACGGCGCCCATCGGTGGAGCGAATGATAAAACGCCTAAAATGCGACCTGGGCGATGACAGATTAAAAAAACGCAGCAACGCATCGTTTCAAGCTTACCTTGATAAAACAATGATTGCTTTTCACATTCTTCTAAGGAACTGAAAAGGAGTCTGCGACAAGTATAAGTCTTATCAGCAGAAGTGCGTCCGAAATCCATGATTTCTCTGGTTATTTAACCTGAAGCACAGCAGATTGCTGCTTTAACCAATTTTTCAAAGAACATTGACCAAATTTAAAATGTTGGACCTACAATTTTGTAATTTATTCTGATCAATTTTAAGTTTATGCGCAGGCTCTATAGAGAAAGTCAAAAAAGTTAAAATACATCGTTTGCAGTGTTACATCTATTCAAAACTTGTACTAATCGTTTTAAGCTGGCAAATTTTGTGGCGCACAGCTCGCAAACTGTTTATCAATGAAGGCAAAGCATTGAGTTTTTTTAAAGCATCTAAGACACTGATACATAGAAAGCTCGGTGATCTGCGCGAAATATTAATATTTGGACGAAGCTCAATGCAAAGATTCATGGACCAATTTTATGATCTGAGCAAGACGAATCACATATTGGAAAAACGACGTAAAGAGCCGAATTCGATGCAACGTATGCTATTTTGTTTAGATCGTGAATATATGGCGATTTAGTCATGTCCAAGGTGCTGATGGGAATATTAGCCTGACGGCTATGGGATAAACCCCGCCACTACATTTTCTCCCAGGTTTATAATCCAATGCTTAAGTTGACGCCGACATTTATCTTCGTAAACGGCTGTATACCAAAGGTTTACAAAGAAACTGAATTGATAACTGTCTAAATCCATTAATTCCCAACCCGGATAAACCGGAAAGATTTGCCACAAAGGCACTAAGACACAAAGAAAAAATGTTTATTTATAGAGCCTGCGCATAAACTTAAAATTGATCAGAATAAATTACAAAATTGTAGGTCCAACATTTTAAATTTGGTCAATGTTCTTTGAAAAATTGGTTAAAGCAGCAATCTGCTGTGCTTCAGGTTA